>Ga0075756_118_pt1 | contig 1745 bp, 4 predicted proteins | sample RifGroB2_FD_67823 | JGI IMG/M metagenome (GOLD analysis project Ga0075756, IMG submission 67823) | Microgenomates (Collierbacteria) bacterium GW2011_GWB2_45_17 | reverse complement strand
CTGGCTGGCTGTCCGCACCACCCAGGGGGTTACCGGCTTTGTAGGCACTGCCGATCAACCCACTCCGCTTCCTGAAAACGAAGTCAAGGCTATCACCGCATTTGGTGAGCAGGCCGCTCCCAAGTTCCAGTCCGCCTACACCATCGGTGAAGCTGTCCGTATCATCGAAGGACCTTTCACCGACCTTTTGGGGACTGTCTCCGCGATCGACGAGGCCAAAGGCAAGATCATTACCTTAGTCAGCATCTTCGGCCGCGAAACCCCCGTCGAGCTCGACTTCCTCCAAGTCGCCAAGATATAGTCGTCATCCTGAGCGAAGTCGAAGGATCTCACTCCACCCTTGTCGCTCCCTAGGTCCAGGCCTTAGAGGTCCCCAATCTTCAAGCCTGCCCGCCGGCAGGCAGGGACTGGCCCTGAAGGCACAAACTTTTATTTACAACCCACCACTCGGTGGATTTTTTGCCACAAAAAAAAGAGGGGGTGGTATTCCCCCTCATTAAAAGTTACCTTGACCTAAATCTCTTCCAGGCTTGGCTCAGCTTGTTTATCAGTTCCAGAACCGCAGAAAACGTTTCTGGACCAAACTCCCAATCCCCAAGCTCAAAAGCATACACCACCACCAAATACCGCAAAGTCTTGGCTAACGTATTCCCCATTTCAACTGATTTCAGGAGATCAACCAATTGACCATCAATGGTGATTTCGGCTTTGGTACATTCGCCCGAACATTCATCATAATTTGGCCTAATCTCCAGATCGAGAAAAGTTCCATCCTTAAACCAGTATTTGATCCTCTCTCCCGATTCCCATCGATCTAAGAGTTCAGCTTTAAAAGGTTTTTTCACGGCTGCCTCCTATTTCTGATTCCGAAAAACAAAGGCCAAGGCTAAGACGGCCATCGCCAGCAAAACCAGCGAGGCAGCCACAAACTGAGCTTGTCCAAAAAGATACACGATCAACCAGATGACGGCAATACCCAGAATGTACGGTCCAAAAACAAGCACGACCATCCAAAAAATTCCAATTCCGAGCATCCAAAGCTTAAACAAAAAACTTAAAATTGGATTGTTCATGATTCGCCTCCAGCGAGTTAGATTTTTAAAGAATGACCAATTTACAAGAACACCCCATAATACCACGATTATCCTCAAATGTCAACCTCACCCCATCCCTAGGGCCATGCCTTAGAGGTCCCCAATCTTCAAGCCTGCCCGCCTGTGGCGGGAGCCGGAATCCATCCGGACGGTTCATTTTGAGCCCCATAATGGTGTAAAATACTCCAGATTCAAAATCTTTGAAATTTTTGGGGGAAAAGTGAACAGAATTCCCAGAAACGTAGTCGTCATTTTAATTCTCTTAACTCTCGTTTGTATATCCGTTTCTTGTCTCTTAGCTCTTAGCGACCCACCCACCAGTGCTGGCGCCCAAGCCGCAGTCGAAGACGAAGGCTACACCAACGTCACCGTTTCGGAATCAAAGTTCCTCGAGGCTCGTGCTTATTGTAGTGACAATGATTACTTCTACTTCGACGTCCACGCCACAAACCAAAACCACAAAGAAGTCGACTTGTACGTCTGCGCCGGCTTGTTCAAGGGTTACACCGTCCGACACCACTAAATATCCAGTTCTTTTAACCCGCCTAGCCTGCGGCTTTTTATTTTCCTATCTCATCCCAAAAGTTATCCTTGTCTATCTGTGTCCAGCTCGCGTTAGAATAATCCCCCCAGTCTTTAGGCTGTTTTCTT
>Ga0075756_101_pt1 | contig 5659 bp, 7 predicted proteins | sample RifGroB2_FD_67823 | JGI IMG/M metagenome (GOLD analysis project Ga0075756, IMG submission 67823) | Microgenomates (Collierbacteria) bacterium GW2011_GWB2_45_17 | reverse complement strand
GAAACTGGACGAGGGGTAATGTTTAGACTTAGAAGTTTGACATTATCCAAAAATTTCTTTTCATCGGCATAGATTTTCCCAAGTTCTTCAAGAGAATTAATACCCAGTGTGATTACTAGATCGGCATTGGCTCCCGAGTAAGAATACTTGACGTTGCTGACATCCGGAACCGGGGCTCCGGCTTTGGGTTTGATCATTAAATAAAACTTACCGTCTGGGCGAACATCGTAGTCGACTTTTTCCAGATCATCCTCGTGATAATCAAAAGAAATAACTAAGTTTTGGTCTCCAATGGTGTTAGAAATTTCCTGAGCTCCACTGATTTTTGGATCGACGTGAACTTCACTACCACAACCAATTTGAGATTTTTTTCCAGTATTCTTGAGAGTAAGGTGAAGAGCCAGGCCGGCAGAAATAATGTCCTGTGAGGGATCGGGGGGAATAACCACAATAATAGATGTGGCAGATTCGAGAAGTTTTTGGGTCAATTCAAATTTATTTTGATCTTCCATGGTTAAGGCTCAATTGCAGTTGCGGACATTATATCACCAGCTTTTAGATCGATTGGTGGAGCAAGAACTAGACCAAATTCCTGGTCTTTTTTTACCTCATCGACACTGGCTTTGCCGACTTGAAGTGAGCTGACTTTAGCTGTTTGAACGGCGTCTCCAAGTTTTATTTTTCCCGAAGTTACCAAACAGCCGTAGACAATAGTACCTTTAAAATTAAAGACTTTTAAGACTGTTGCTTGCCCTGTTTCGATAATTTTTGGACCTTGAGCAATTGTCTTTTTTTCTTGGACATCCTTTAAATAATCAAAGAGCTGGTAAATAATGCGAAAGTTAGTGAACCTTACTTTTTCCATCTCCGCCAGTTTGGCTACATTACTGCCGATACGAACATTGAACCCAAGAATCTCGGCGCCGGCTGCAAGAGCCGTCTGAATGTCCGTATCGGTGATGTTACCTACCGTAGCGGAAATAATGTTAGCTTGATCAGCAATTGAACCCAATATGGCCTCAAGGGAACCCTGAACATCGGCTTTAAGGAGGATGGTGGGTTTTTCACTAGTATAGATTGATGCGGCGAGGGGTAATACGGGCGGGATCAATCCCGCCCCTACAGGGGATATGATGTTGGTGATGATGTCACCGACACCGGGAACGTCTGAAAGACCAACAACCTGAAAGGGTACCGAGGGGGAAGCTTCAAGAAGCGTTTTTCCTTTAAAATCAACCATGGATCTGATTTTGCCAATATTTTTCTTGACTAAGAACAAGTTGTCATTTTTTTTGAAAATGCCTTGTTTAACTAGGAGAGTGGCCAAGGGGCCAATTTGAGGATGAAGTGAGGATTCGATAACCAAGGCGGAAGCGGGAACCTCACTAGAGTTATCCTTTAACTCCTCAAGTTCGGCTAGTAAGAGAATAATTTCCAAAAGATCGTCTACTCCGGCGCCGGTTTTAGCGGAAATATTTACCAGAGGAATGTTGCCCCCATACCCCTCAACATAGACACCGTTACTGGCCAGATCGGTTTTGACTCTGTCCGGATTAACTCCAGGAAGATCAACTTTGTTGACGGCAACGGCAAAGGGAATACCGGCGGATTTAATATGTTCGATAGACTCGATGGTTTGGGGCATGACCGAGTCATCGGCGGCGATGACGAGTACGGCGACATCAGCGGCTTGTCCACCACGACGACGCATGGCCGAAAAAGCGGCGTGGCCGGGAGTATCTATAAAGGTAATTTTTTTACCTTTGTGTTCTATTTGATAAGCACCGATAGTTTGGGTGATGCCGCCAATTTCTCCGGCGGCGACATCGGCGTGTCTAATTCTATCCAATAAGGATGTTTTGCCGTGGTCGACATGTCCGAGAATAGTAACCACCGGTGGGCGGGTGGCCGAAATTTTTTCTGGCATAGGATTTAATTAGCTTTTATATGAAGCGAGTTGGACTTTGATTTTTACCAAGGTTTTGGGACCAATGCCTTTAACCGAGTCCAGTTTTTCTTCAGTAAGATCTTCGATGTGAGTGAGGCCCGCTTCGACCAAGACGTTTCTGGCTTTGGTTTCTAGACCGAGCTGGTCTATTTCATATTCCTCAGCGCCAGTAGCGACAATGGCTGATTCCGGAGTAGCTTGGTCGGAGATGATTCTGAGTTTGGAACCGGTCAGCTTGGCGGCCAGTTTGACATTTTGACCTCCACGGCCGATGGCCAGCGAAAGTTGATCATCAGGAACGGTAACGGTGGTTTCTCCAGATCGACTATCAAAGGAGATGTTTAAACCTTCAGCCGGAGCTAAGGCTGATTTGATGAATTTATCCTTCTCCTCTGCGTACTGGATGATGTCGATTTTTTCGTTGTTTAACTCGTTGATGACGGCTTGAACCCGAACACCTTTTTGACCGACGCAGGAACCGACAGGATCCACACCTGCTTGAGTGGACTCGACAGCTACCTTAGAACGGGAACCGGCTTCCCTGGCAATGGCTTTGATGACGACGGCACCGGAGTTTACTTCCGGCACTTCTCTTTTAAAGAGGCCAGAGAGGAGACGATCGTCTGCTCGAGAAACAATAATTTGCCGACCTTTGATGGTCTCGGTAATTTCTTTGAGATAAACACTCAGGCGAGAGTTGAGGCGGTAGTACTCGGTGTGGACTTGCTCTTCGGGTGGCATGACGGCTTGTCCTCGACCCAGATCGATAACTACATTTCGGCCGTCCATTCTTTGAACCATGCCGGTCATCACTTCACCGAGATGCTCTTGGTAATCGGCCAGAACAGAGTCTCTTTCGGCTTCACGAATGGTTTGTAAAATGACTTGTTTGGCTGCTTGGGCGGCGATGCGACCGAAGCCGGGAGGAGTAATTTCTTTGAGATCTTTCTTTTTGGCGTCTTCTTTACCTACAAAAAGACGAAATTGGCCATTGTCGGAATCGACATCGGCACTGACAATTGGCCACCAGAGCGCCATTGATGGCGTTTAAGACAATCTCGGTAGAAATACCACGTTCGGCACAAATTTGGTTGATAGCCGCGGCGAACTCGGTGCGGGCCGATAAAGTTTGGGTGTCCATTTTTGGTTATTAGTTATTAGTTATTGGTTGTTGGTTTTTTTTAAAAAAGAGCGACTCCAGCCGCTCAATATAAACTCACTAATCCTGCCTATTGTATCACAATTCGGCTACCGACCCGCGAGGTGTAGAATACTGACCATGGAAAAAGAAACATCAGTTTATCTAATTTCTCCCGTCAGACAGGTAACGGAAGAACAAGCAAAGGTGATCGCTGATCACGCCGAGAAGTTGAAACTAGCCGGGGTGAAACTATTTAATCCGGTTGAAGACGCACCTCAACAGGATGAAACCGGTTTTAATATTGTGATGGCGGAGCTTAATTTTATGCTTCAGGCCGCGATGGAAAACGGCAGGGTGGACATTTTGTGGAATGCGGGTGGAACACCGTCTGAAGGCTCGAGAGTCGACCTGGGAATAGCGTTTGCTTTGGATCTGGAGTTCAAGTTGGTGGCTGTTTTCAATGAAGAAGAGCCTGTCGGACCTCAGATCGGATTGGAAATTCTCAGAGAGCTTGATGGAGAGAAACCTCTAAACGTCATATGGGAAATATATTCGGAGTTATCAAAAATAAAAAATAACCGAGAGGTAGTGATTGATTGGGACACAGAAATGATCGGAAGTGAGCAGGAATGGCAAAGGATCAGATTGGGCCTAGCCTTAGGATGTATGGCTATAAATCCCAGATTAAGGATGAAGATGGGCAGGCTCATTGGAATTGATCCGGCGGATAAAAAGAGTTATGTAAAAGTTATTAAGGAGATAGAGAAAATTCAGATGGATTCCGGATCAAGTCCGGAATGACAAGAAAAGACAGGTTAAAGATTATTTTCTTCTATCGGAGGTCCAGCCTGAGTGATACCACCAGTCGCTGGGTTTTTGGGATATTATTTCTTTAGCAATTTGCTTGGCTGTCTTACTAAATAGACGCTTAATGTGGACATCACCTTTCAACCAGCTCGAGGCTTCTTGGTTTCCTTGCCAAGCGTACTCCTTGAGAAGCAAAATTTGATCCAGTAAATCGGCATCTTTGGCCAGCTTGGCTTCAAGAGATTCTCTTTTTTCGTACTCGCCGGTAATTTTTAGAAGTTCACCGGCAATCGGAATGCCGGAGAGCTGATCTTTAACGACTTCGTTTTCGAAAGTTTTGACATATTTTTTATTGACCCAGTTTTGATCTCCCGTTCTGGCCTCACCGGCATCATGAAACAAACACATCATCACTACTTTATAAGGATCGGCCTTTTCCAGTTTAGCTAAAAACCAGCCAATAGCAGTGACTCGATAAGAGTGGGAAGAGATGTTGTCCGACAAGTCGTTCGTGAGAAGTGTCTGCCGGTGACTACGAGCGATTTTACGTAGCGTTCCCAGTTCGTAAAGTAGATGGGTGATTTTTTCCAGTTTTTTACTCATTTCTTAATTTGAAGAATCTTAGCAGATTGATAGAGATCTTCAATACTACCCGATTGCCACCAAACTTTGGATCCGCCGTCGGGGATAAGCTCGGGGTGAACAGCGGGAATACGACCTGGTCCCCACCGCCAACCAGCTGGCCAGGTAGAAGGATCTGTATTGGGTTTACCTTCACGGATTTGGATGGGTTCCATACCTTTAAACTCAAGACCCAGGTAAAACTCAAGAGCAAAGTTTAGAGCAACGTGGTGGAATTGATTTGGCTTACCAGGCTTGTTTACTAAGGCCCGAGGATTAAAAGCCTCTTCCTTGCTTGTGAGCTCCTTGTCGTAACCATACGAAAAGTTTTCTGTCAGAAAAACAGCCTCGTCAAGGTGATTTTCAAAATACAGAGCGTAACCGTCAACGTAATGCTGAAATACTTGATCAAAGCCCAGAATCTCACCGTTTGAAAGTTGCCAAGCAATTTGCCAGTTATCACGACCGTACTCTTTGTCCCAAAGAGAGTATTGCTCGTCCTTCTTTTTTCCAAGATAACTTGGTCTACCGACGGTTTTCCAATTTTGTTCACTTTCATGTTCTTTGTTCATTTTTTGATTTGAAGTTTTTGTGCTTTTTTATAGAAATCTTCGAGAGTTGGATAAATGGCAGGGTGAATAATATCTTGACGTTCGATCGGGATTTGGCTTGGAAACCAGAATTTTGTCTCGCCGCGGCCTGCGGGATGAGATCCTTTGAACTCTAGACCTAAGGTGTTTACTAAGGAGAGATTAATGGCAGCATGATAAAACTGATCTGCTTTCCCTTGTTTGTCATATAGAGCGTGAGGGTCAAAAGCTTCCTTTTTTTCATAAATAAAGTCATAGGCATAGACATAGGAAAAATGATTAGTAAGGAATAGAGCATCAACTGGATTGTCTTCGAAATATTTTGCGTAACTATCTACAAACAAAGCAAACAGTTGATCAAAATCCAGCGATTCTTTGTTTGGTAATTGCCAAATTAGACGCCAGTTCTCCTTGCCATAATTCTTGTCCCACCAAGCGCGGTTGGTACCACTCCACTCATAATCCCACTCGACTGTAACCCAAGATTGTTTTTTGTTCTCTTGTTCTTTTTTCATAAACAAATAATATTTAAAGTGACAAGATATTGATAGA
>Ga0075756_109_pt1 | contig 6467 bp, 10 predicted proteins | sample RifGroB2_FD_67823 | JGI IMG/M metagenome (GOLD analysis project Ga0075756, IMG submission 67823) | Microgenomates (Collierbacteria) bacterium GW2011_GWB2_45_17 | reverse complement strand
ATGAATTGAGGAGATAAATATTGGCCTGTAGGGCCAGGCCTTGCAGATTGGGGACCCTATAAGGCCTGGCCCTATCGGAGAGTTGCACTGTCATTTCGACCGAAGTGGAGAAATCCCACTCCACGAGTGTGAGATCCTTCGACTCGTAATGCTCGCTCAGGATGACGAGGTATTCAACAGTTTCTATTTACACATGGGCCTAATATACCCCCTGTGGTATGTGAGTAATATCATAAATTTTGCTTTTTATACGCTATGGGGGTATGGTATGTGTGGCATTTTATTGCGTCTGAAAACCCATTTGGAAGAGTTTAGGTCAGATTTGATTCAAATTTGACCCATAGGGCCAGGCCTTGCAGATCTGTGACCCTATAAGGCCTGGCCCTATCGGTGGATTTCTGGATTGCCACACCTGCCTGCCGGCAGGCAGGGCTCTGAGTACGAGATTCGCAATGACGGTTAATTAAGAACAAACTCGGTTATGCTTTTAGGATAAGGACTCGGCTAGATTCTGTTTTGGATGTTTTACAGTCTTTTTGACGATTTTTCCTGTTATCAAACCATATCAAGTTATGTATAGATATAAGTTGTTTGTTTTGATGTGTTATTGGGTTTAGTGTGTTTATTTTAAGCATTTTGAATGTATATTATTTAGGACTATATTTGACTTTTTAGAACGAAATATGAATACTATTATGGTTCAATTTGGGCTATATATTTCTTGATTGGTTATTTTCTAATTAGCCCAATAACTAATTTTGAACTCCAAAGTGACCTAAATTAATATAAGTTTGATAAACTAGACTTATAGAATATAGATTTTTTAGGTAATTGTCGCTAAATTTTGTGTTTGGAGTCGTCACTACTACTTTGAAGATGGTTTTTGAGTGAGATTTTTGGTGTCTTAGTAGACTAAAAAGCTTGATATTTCACTTAAAAGACTAAAAACTCCAACTTAGCAGACAAGATAAATAAGTGATAAAGTTGTGCCTCCAGAAAAACCCTGGATTGCTTCGGCTCGAGTACGAGACTCGCAATGACGATATCGTTACAGAGAAACTGCGAAACTCGTATATATTACAATAGCACATATGAGATCAGAAGTTTTGGGACTGCCGGTGGATGTCCTTTCCAGAGTGGAAACAATTAATATGATTGATGGTTGGCTGAGGCAGTCGGTGAGAAAACCTCGGATGGTAGTCACTGCTTATAGTGAGTTTTATGTAAAAGCTCAGAAAGATAGGGTTTTTGCCGAGAGTTTTGGCTGGGGTGAGGTACAACCAAAGAACTCAAGGAATCAAGAACGCAAGAACTCAAGGCAGGGTGATTAAGTTGATGGTTGAGGGATTGAGGGTGGGTGGGGAGATTTTGGCTGGGACGGTTGGGGAGACGGTGACGGGGGTGTTTTTGTTTGAAGAACTATTAAAGTTAGCCGAAAAGCGGGGATGGAAGGTATTTTTGCTCGGTGGCTGGGGAAACGTGAGCTTGCGAACGGCTACACTGGCCCTAGAACGGTTTCCAGAGCTTCGAGTGTCTTATGATCGGGGAGAAGATCAAGTCGGGACAGACAGGACTACCGATGACCGAGTAGTTAAAAAAATAAATGCTGACAAACCGGACTTACTGTTTGTGGCTTACAATCCGGTGAAACAGGAAAAATGGATTGCCTCTCACCTATCCCAGCTTAAAGTTGGAGTGGTGATGGGGGTGGGTGGAACTTTCAATGAATACTTGGGGGACTTTATGCAATCCCCTGTTTGGATGGAACGAATAGGACTAAAGTGGCTGTGGCGAGTGATGGTGGAGCCAAAACGAGCCGGGCGGATCTTTCGAGCGGTGGTGGTGTTTCCCTGGCTGGTTTTCGTCAGGAGTTTGAGGAAGTAAAAAAACCACTCTGAGCAATTGTTCAGAGTGGATGATGTTTATCGGTCGCGCTCGATTATTTTTTGTTCGCCGCGACGAAGGCGAACTAGACCAATGATGATGAGGATAATCAATCCCAGAGAGATGCCGAGAATGATGACGTTGCCAAAGATACCTCCGTAAATGAGTCCGGCGGTAGGCAAAACAAACCAGCCTCCTCCGGTAGCGGGAATAGTGGGACCGTACATATTGTGCCTCCTCAGTTTAAATAAATTTTAAGTTTCGCGCCATTCTTCCGGTCCGTTGACAAAAGATAGCCAGTAGGACCAGATGCGTTCGACACTATGTAGAAGAATGTACATTTCCTCCGGAATTATGAGAGCCCGAGTAGTGACATCGGCAGGGGTGAGATTGTCAACGTATTTGAGCCTATACATCCGATCCACCCAATATAGTACCACAACTACCCAGAGTAAGGGGTTCCAGACAAAAGGGGTTCCGGTTATGACTAAATAGGTGGCGATGGCCGCAAAGGTGATCTGTTGCGTAAATAAAAAGGAAAAAGAGACATGACTGAGGATATCTTTACGAGTATCCTTGTTCCATCCTTTTTGTCTCAAGGTATCCATATGATAGCGTGCCCAGCGGATTCGCTGATGCCAATGGACGGAAAAGGATAAAGGAACATCAGTCCAAGAATGCATTTTGGAGCCGATAGTGACCAGCCAGCCAAGTTTTTTGAGAGAAAGCGTGAGCTCGTAGTCTTCAGTCAGATTGGTCTGATCGTAGTACTGACCATTTTGACGGATCAACTTGGCGACGCTCACCAGGGCAGATGGGCGAAAAACGACACAGGTACCAGCCAAAACTTGCAGATCTTCGGGGTGTTCGACACGCCTGGAATCGGCCGAAGCGTATTCCAGTTTTTGTAACTGCCAGATAATCTTTTGATCGAAGGTGGCGTTTTTGGGTAACGGAGTTAGATGGGTTAGAGCACAGACAGCTCCCAGCCTCGAGTCGGTAGAAAGGACGCGTAAGGCTTCGGTGATAACATCCGGAGCGGCGATGGTGTCGGCATCCAAGACCATGATGAAGTCTGCATCCTGACAGTAAAGATCGATAGCTTGATTAAGAGCGCCGGCCTTTCGACCATGATTCTCATAAGTATAAAAAACGGTAAGGTTGGGAACCGTACTCTGTCTACCCTTGGCGATCTGATAGGTGTAGTCGGAGCTGTTGTCGACCGCGACGATGATTTTCTTGTTCGGATGTGTTTGTTGATCAGCCGAACGAATGGCTCTGACAATGTTTTTTTGTTCATTCTGAGCGGGTATGATGATCGCCACCTTAGGAAAGGTTGGCACTTTGGGAAAGTAGTTCATGGAACAGCCTCTAGTGACAAGAAGATGATGAGCCGCTGGAAATCGGTGCCCCAAGGAGTACAAGTGATCAACATCAGATAGTTCCGGTTATTGGACTTGGCCACCAAATCATGATTGCCGGCCACAGTCCATAAGTCGGCTGGATTGATGATCAGTGTCTCGATAACTTTATAGGTGAACCGATAACCGGGGCTCGTAATGTTCGCCTGGTCACCGACGATGAGATTATCGAGATCGGTAAAGACTTTGGGACTTGGACCCCACTGCCGGTGACCATAAATGATACTAACTCCGGGAAGTCCGATATCGGCGCTCCAGTTGGGAATCAATAGGGGATTTTCGGCCGGCTCGGTAAAGGTCGGGCCATTTGCAGAATCAATTTCGATGGCTAAATCCAGCCTTGAATTGAGGTTGATAGCCGGTATTTCAAGCCAAACAAGCCCATTGGCGATATCTGAGGCCGAAACTTGAGGGGGAAGCGGAGTAATTGTGGGGACCGGAATGTCCGGAATCGCCCCTACGGGGACTGGCGAGGAGGGTATAAAGACGGGGGATCCGAAACCGACGACATTATTTGGGTCAGTTTGGCTGTAAACGAGAAAATTAAGCAGAAGAAACAAACAAATTAGACAGGTTAAAACCAATAATTTACTTCTGGACATACGACCTCCTTGACAGTAATGGGTTTAATTTTCAGGGTACAGCAAGATATTTGCTTTCCCAGTATTTTACCACGGCAGGGGAGAACTACTTATTTGCGGGGTTTATGCCCAGCATCCATAAAACCGATTCTTTTTTGTAACGGCGGTCGCCTCGAGAGTTGATACGGATGGCGGGGAGCTTGCCGCGCTTGCCCCAGCGTTTGATGGTCAGAGTGGAGACGCGGAGGAGATTGGCAACTTCGGATACGGTGAGGAGGTCGGGTAGGTTATTTAAGTCTAAGTTCTTTTTATTGTTATTGTTGTCCATTGATATACAAATTACCAGAAAGAATATAGTTAGTCAATGGGGTGTTTCCGTAAAGTTGTGGTAGAATTCTCAACAGCATCACCGCAGGAACATTAAATCATTTTTGGAGGCTGGTCTTGAAGACTGATTTCACCGCAGATGGAAGATATAAGTTTGTTCGAGTCAGGCCGACGGTGGGGGAAAAAGAGTTTGCGGCCGGAAGGCCCAGAATCAATCCTTCGCTGGTAATCGAAGCTTTTGTTTCTGTCGCCGTGGGGTCAAGCAAAATCCCGGTAAAAATTCTTCATCCCGATCGAGACGAGTGGGTTTCGCTACCGATCTCAGAGTATGGAAAAACCATGGTCAGGTGGGCCGGTAAGAATCCTCCCGTAGTGGGAGATCGAGACGAGTATGGCAATCTGACCGTAAAAATTTCTGAACAGTGCGCTCTGGAAGTGATCTTTAATAGGGTAGAAAACGAAAAAGGCGCTCGAGGTAAGAAATTAATTTATGTGGTGAAGTAATATTGGTAAAAAAGAACCCCCGACTGAGTCGGGGGTTTGTTTATATTGGTGACTACTTGGTGCAAGCCGGAGGGCAGAGTTTTTCGATGTCTTCAAGAGTGTCGGGGCGGTAATAGCCTTTGAAGTCGGCGGCAATGGTCTTGAGCTTGGCTCCGTCTCGGGTAAACGAGTTCATGAGACTCTTCCATTTGGTGTAGAGTTCGTCGGTAGCCAAGGACTTTCCGTCTTCCAGAAGCAGCTTGAGCGCTTTCTTGGCGGCGTAGGCGTTTTTTTGAATGGCTTCCGCGCGATCAGCCAGTCCGGTGAGCACATCATCCGCGTTATCGAGAACTTTGATCAGTATCTCAACTTTATTTAGCCGAGTTCGGATTTCGCTTTTGGTGAGGCTGGTTTGCTGGGGATTTAGGAAGCGGAGTCGGTTGGCGGCCGCTTCGGCTTTGACCAACTGAGACTTAATAAAGTTGCGGTTTAAGCCGTTATCGGAGATTTGATCTCGATAAGCATTGTCCAAAACAGTCTTGGCTTTGGAGAGGATCCAGGAACTGATGACCATCCGGACCATGTCCCGATCAATAGCGCCGACGAAACTGACGTATTCGGTGTATCGGAGTTCGTGGTTTTTGAGACCGATTTTCCAGAAGTCTTCGACATTTTCATAAACTATTCCCACGTAGACTGCCGGGACAACCAAGGACTTGACATCGTCGATGTAGTAGCCGGGATTGGGCCAGAAAACGAGCTGGGTTTCGTTCCAGCGATCACGACCGAAAACTCCCAACTCATCCATATCATTCAGAACGTACCACGCGGTGGACGTAACCGGATGGGGGGCGGTGACCAAAACGGCGTGTTGGTCTTTTTTATCGACAGTGATCCTTTCAAGCTTAACAGTAGAACGAAAATTAAGGTGCGTCATTTAAACCTCTTTCTGGGTGTCCGGTTGAAGGCTCTGCCTTATGTACGGACGGGGGATTTCACTCAAGGCTCACGGAGTGATAGGGAAGATTATCTCATAGTTTGGAGAGCTGTCAATATTGGTGGTAGAATATACGGGTTCTTTAAACTTGAAGCGAAGGAGAAAAAATGGCGAAAAAAACTAGTTTAGCTAAAATGACTGTACCTCTCAAAATCGAGATTGCCAATTTGATCAAAGCCAAAACTTCTTTTTTGGTGGGTGATGATGGTTTTAAAGTAAGTTATTTGGCCTACAACGATGAAGGTGAAGTCACTTACGATCGGTGGGTTTACGACGATACGGATATTCTTATTGTAGGGAAGGGAAAGAAGGGTGAGAAAGCTGGTCGGTGGTCTTTCAATAAATTCAAGCCGAGCAAACCTGAAGAAGAAGATATGATGGGTATACAAGTCAAAGATAACCAATTTGTTTTTATCGAAGTGGCATACCCTCATTTTGAGGCAGAAGCCAACTTGGTCGCCAAGTTAATTGAGACAAAGTTGAAGGTTAAGCCAAGCGTGACTCTCTTCAGAGGTTAATTTTCTAATAAAAGCCCGCTCGAAAGAGCGGGTTATTTTATGTGGCGGGAAGTGACTAATGAGGGTAAATAAAGTCGTGAGACTCGGAGACCCCATCCTTGGAAATGATGATGGTCATGTTGTTGATTGACCATTTTTTGACTGTTTTGATCTGAGGAGTTTCATCCGCTCCAATGGTGATCGCGAAGCTATTTACAATACTGTCGGTCTTACTGATGGGCAAAATGGTGACAGTATAGGTACCGGCTTCTTCAAA
>Ga0075756_119_pt1 | contig 8841 bp, 13 predicted proteins | sample RifGroB2_FD_67823 | JGI IMG/M metagenome (GOLD analysis project Ga0075756, IMG submission 67823) | Microgenomates (Collierbacteria) bacterium GW2011_GWB2_45_17 | reverse complement strand
AGTTTCATCCGCTCCAATGGTGATCGCGAAGCTATTTACAATACTGTCGGTCTTACTGATGGGCAAAATGGTGACAGTATAGGTACCGGCTTCTTCAAAAACAAAGGAGACTTGGTCACTGGCGAAGGCCGATCCGTTATGAGCAACTTCGACAATGAGGTGACTATCAAAGTATGATTCAGTGATAGTTTCGGTGGGTATAAAGGCAATAAGTACAAATATTACTACGATTACCAACGCGAGAAATGTCGTTATTGGATTAGAATTCACTTCAACCTCCATATTTAATGTTCTATGGTAGATTATACACCAAAAACCCCCGCCGCCGGCGGGGAATTTTATGGCTTGTTTACTTAATTTATCGGGTGAGAGAACCTCGCCCCTACAAATTTATTTCAGCTCAATCCATTCGAGTACTCAGGATTTCGTCAAGATTACTTGAGCTCAACCTTCGCACCGGCGGCTTCAAGTTTTACCTTGGCGGCTTCGGCGTCTTCTTTCTTGGCACCCTCGAGGATGGTGGCGGGAGCTTTCTCGACTAGGTTTTTGGCTTCGACCAGACCAAGATCGGTTTTGATCTCGCGGACAGCTTTGATAACGGCGATCTTGTTGGCACCGGCGTCGGTAACGACGACGTCAAATTCGGTCTTTTCCTCAGCAGGAGCAGCGGCCACAGCGGCGACGGTGGCAGAAGCTACCGGAGCGGCGGAGACGCCAAATTTTTCCTCTAAGGACGAGTTTGGTGAGTTTGTCGGACATGTTTTTTTGTTTAATTATTATTAATTTCGAGACGTTTTAATTGTATTGCGGGCAGGCGCGGGGGCCTGCCCCTACGGGATTATGCCGATAATTTGGCTCTGATGGCTTCTAATCCATAAACGAAGTTTTGGATAGGAGCAGAAAGCTGGCGGACGAGAGCCTGGGTGGGGGCCTGGAGCTGGGCCAAGAGGGAGGACAGAAGTTGTTCGCGGCTTGGGAGTTTGGAGAGGGCGGTGATTTCGGAGACGGTGATGACTTTGTCGTCCATGACACCGGACTTGATCTTGAGCCGGTCGTGATCTTCGGCAAACTTGGCCACGATCTTGGCGGCCGAGACGCCATCAGAGCTAAAAAGAATGGCGGTGGGGCCATGTAAAACGTCTGCGACGTCACCTGGTAAACCTTCTGGATATTTACTGTTGAAAGCCAGGCGGAGAAGATTGTTTTTGGCGACCATAAAAACACTGCCTGATTTATCGGCTTCGGTGCGGAGTAGATTTTGTTCGGACACGGTCAGACCGGCGTACTCGGTGAGAATGACGGCCTGAGAATCATTTAGCTTCTTGGTGATCTCGGCCAGTTGGTGAATATTTCTTTGATTAGGCACTTTAGATATTTTATATTTGATATTTTACATGGTACATTTGGAGTACAAAAAAGCACGTACTCAAGACGTGCAAAACAGTATTGCTCTGCTAAGGGCTTATGATTGCCTTAGGTCTTGGAACTAGAGGAATTGTATATGATAGAATAGCCGCTGTAAAGTACCTAAAAATCTTAATTTTGGAGGTAGTCATGACCCAAATACCGAAGATAAGTTTAGCGCTTTGGAAACAACTACTCAAAGGTGCGGTGGAGATGCCGTATTTTGAGGCTTGGCAGGCACATGATGTCAAGGCTTTGTTTGACTTGGGGCTCATTGAATTCAAGCGTTCAAAAAAACCAACACCGGCCATTAGTGTGGTTCTTTCTACCAAAGGTAGCTGGCTGAAAAGTTTGATGGCTTGGAATAACTTTTGGTCGAATATATGGTCGAATATATAATAAAATAGCCCCGCCGAAAGGCGGGGCTTTTCTATGGCGTTTGATACCCTAGATTCCCGTATTATGGGGAAAGTGATATAATTCACAAAGTTGTACGTTGACATATTCTGAATTTATAAGGAGGTAATACTATGGACACGAAAATGAGAGAGGAACGTCACGCTCAGATGCGCGCCGCGGCACAGAATCGACCTACTCAAACTACTCCGGTTTCACCAGTTTTTGCGCCTGCGCAGGTCACCGCCCCCCCCAAGTCTAAGAGGTTTGATTTCCTCAAGAAGATTGAGAAGAAATGGTATTGGATTGGTGGTGCGATCGCCTTGATCGTGCTGGGCCTGGCGGTATACTTCATGTTTTTGAATGGTGGCGAAAGAGCGACCTCGAACGATTTTACGAGCGAGCCGTCTTTGGCCACCAACCCTGACATGTTATGTATCTCCTCCAGAACCAAATCGCTGGCAGCAATTTATAGACTGGAATAGAAAAAATAGTGAGATGACTGGACCTTTTTTGGACAAGCCATCTGATTGGAAAGATATTTTTGATCGTTTTCCAACGAGGTGGTTTCTGTGGATCGTCTTTTTGTATCCAATTTGGAACCTTCTGAAACAAGATCGTTTGGCTGCCGAAGATAGAACTGATATCAAAGCCGCCAAAAGAGGATTAGTGGTCTTATTTGTGGGAGTTCTGTTTGCCGGTTTATTATCGGCAGCAGCAACTTATTTGGCTGTTAACATTGTCGGAGCAAGTATTGAGATTCCTAAATACCTTTTTATCTCGATGGGTATCGTGGTCAACCTTTTTGTCCAATGGACAGCGGCGATGAACGGCAGAAAAGATTACTCCACTTTTTCTATTGGTGGTTTATTCTTTACCGGCGTACTTATCGTCTGGTGGTTTACTCCCAATTTGCCCATGATTGTCTTGGGGGCACTCTTTATGGCGGCAGGCATCTGGCTCCAAAATGTGGAGATGAGGCGAACCCATCAAGGGTGGGCGGCTCACTTCACCACGTTGGTGATGCTTGTGATCTTTGCCGGTGTTACATCTCTGATTTATTTTCTGGCCGGTTTAATACCGGTAATTTCGCCGGCGATGCCTTGGATACAGCAGTTTGTCTATTCTGCGGTTTATTCTGGCAGGCTCTTCATCGGAGCAGTGTTAGGCTTAATGGTCGCATTTGCTGGTGGAAATTATGTCTCCACTGCGTTAATGCCACCTTCAATTGCAGGAGGAGTGTCGCTAGCTGGGAGTAGGACAGATGATGACATAAGTCATAAATTTGATGTCAATTCCCAATATGACGCCATGGCATATTCGATTATGGTTTTATATCCGATTGCGGCGGCACTTTGGTACTTTGTGGTTTTGTTCTAAAATTCAGAAGTTTGTTGCCGTCCCCCTAGAAATAGGGGGGCTTTTTTTACAGGGTGCCGAGGTGGAGCTTAAAGCTGGGGGTGTGGGTACAGGCCAAGTAAGCGGACTTGATCTTGGTTATACCGATACTGCGGAGAGACTCGGTAATGTTCTCGATTAGATCCTTTTTGTCCTGAGTAATTTTGCCTAGAGCTAGGTGAATGATAGGGAACTTGGCCTCGGTTTTGTAGGGCAGGGTACCACCGGCGGTCAGTTCGGCCATTCTTTTTTCGGGATTGTCGGTCACCGTGCCGGACTTAGGGTTTGGCATTAGACCTTTGGGTCCGAGAACCTTGGCGAGCCTAGCTAGCTTCGGCATGTCGGCGGGAGTGGCCAGGAGGATGCTGAAGTCAAACTTGCCTTTTTCGATGTCGGCGACGACTTTGTCGGAGAAGATGGCGATCTTGACTTCTTTGCCGGTAGAGTGAGGGAGTTTTAGCTCGCCTCGGAGGCCGGTGTCGAGAGTGTTCAAGGTCAGCTCAACGGTCTTGATCTTGGATTTTTCGGCTAGTTTGGCTAGTTTTTCCACCGCTTTGGCAATCTCGTAGAGCTCGCCTTTTTTGATGGTTTTGGCCATGGCTTTGTATTTTTTACCGCGTTTGCGGGGAGGGAGGGGTGTGCGGGCGGGTGTGGGGGTGGAATCGACGGGTTCGGCGGGTTGAGCACGCTCAACCCCTACATCGGCAATGACGGAAATGTCGGTGTTGTAGAGAAGACGAATGGATTCGACGTCTTTTTCGGTAATGCCTTCAATAGCCATGAGTTCACCATCTTCTTTGACGACGATCTGCTCAGGTTTCATTCGGGCATCTCGGAGGGCTTTGGCAACGTGAGTGGGGAGATCTTGATAGAGTTCTTTCCAGTTAATTTTGGTCATATTAAGTTAGCGATGGTTATGCCCATTGATTTGATCGTACCTTCGACCATCTTGATGGCGGCGTTAATGTCAGTGGTGTTCATGTCGGGGAGTTTTTTCTGTGCGATTGCCCTGATTTGATCTGCCGTAATGGTACCCACCTTGGTCTTGTTCGGTTCACCGGAGCCGAGTTTGAGACCCAGGACTTGTTTGACCAGAGCGGTGACGGGAGGAGTTTTGAGCTCAAACTTGAAAGAACGGTCTTCGAAAATGGTCACCAGAGCGGGAATAATTTGGCCTTTCATGTCGGCCGTTTTAGCATTGTACTGTTGGATAAACTCCATGATGTTGACACCGTGCTGGCCGAGAGCGGGTCCGACTGGAGGAGCGGGATTAGCCGTACCACCAGGGAGATTGAGTTTCAGAATGACTTTGACTTTTTTAGCCATGTTTTTTGTATTTATATAATTTTGTCATCCTCGCGAATGCAGGGATCTAATACCCCGATAGGGCCAGGCCTTATAGGGTCTCAGATCCTTCAAGGCCTGGCCCTGTGGGGAATGACGAGTTTTTAATAGCTAACTTAAAAAGGGGGGTTTGAGACTAGAAATACCTAGGTCGCATCTCTTTTCGAGTAGCTGCCTCATCTAAGACGAGGTAGGGATATTTTAGCACACCTATCGTGATAATTTATCTAGTTTTTTGGTTTGAAACTATGCGAACTTTACTGAGTGCCTTTTTAATTCGTGGAAGATTTTTTAGATCGTCCTTTTCCTTTTGATTGAGGTCTCTATCTAGGTTGTAAATTGAGGTTTTTGGCCTAGTTCCTTTCATTCTTACTTAAATAATACAATGGGTGATGGAAAGTGTCCAATCACAAAAAACCGCCTCGTGAGAGGCGGGGGATAGAAATTTATGAACTGAATAGTTCGCGGACGGCGTTTTTGGTCACCATTTCCAGGTCCGTTTCGTTCTTTAGATGATCCGCGCAAATTGAGGTGTTTGTGGCGATAAGCCGCGTCCTTTTTGTTCGATCATCGTTTGGATATTGATTGATTAATTTTGGATGAGTGAAAATAGTACTGCATCAAGATCAACAATCCAAAAAATTCTTCAAAGGTTGGGTTGAAGTTGCGCACTGCTTCGGATATTGCGGCTTCGGTAAAACCAACACGGGCAAACCGGTGTATGAGGTCTCTGACTCTTTTGAGCATTTTGTCTCCTTTTTAAAGTGTTTCTAGGGTATTGTATCAAAAAAATCCCCCGAGGATTTCCTAGATAGATTTGGAAATATGAATAGTGAGATCGGTGTCCAAGGCCTTGGCGAAGCGTTTCATTAACGAGATTGAAGTGTTGGCTGAGCCTGATTCGATACGAGAGATGATGGCTTGAGAAGTGAGGACGCGTGCCGCGAGATCTCTCTGAGAGAGGTTTTGTTTCAGGCGAGCCTCGATAATTTGGCGGGCGAGATTGTGCTCAGGCTCAGTGGCCTCCCACTCTTTGCGAAACTCGGAGTCTTTTAACCTTTCTGCGAGATGTTGCTGAAATGTATATATTCTTTTTTTGTTCATAGCTACTTATATCATATATAGTATCACAGTGTGGCTAGATTGCAAATGGGTGGCATCCCGATAGGGCCAGGCCTTATAGGAATCCCAGATCTTCAAGGCCTGGCCCTAAAGTAGAGTGAGATTCCTCCCGCCTGAGGCGGATAAACTCGGCTGTGTCGCTCGGAATGACGGCGTGGAATAACTGTTATTCACGGGGTTTGAAGGACTGCAACTCCTATTTTGCTTAGTTCGTGGTGGGGAGGGGTTCGGGGGTACGGCAGGTGCCTTGGGTGTAGGTGGTGACGCCGGCGAGGCCCGCTTCACAGCCGTTGTCATAGGTTATTCCGTTGGCACAGACGGGGGCGTAGAGCTCGGAGCAGATGATTTCGGGGGTATTGGGGGAAGGTGTCACGGTGACACGTGGCACGGCGATAGATTCGAACGCACGACCACGGATTTCGGTTTGGATAGTAGGAAGGAGAATGATACCGGCGATGAGGACAGCCAGAACGAGGAGGATGGGGAAGAGAACCCAGAGAGATTGTTGGCCACTTAGGTTTTTCATAGGCAGTAGTTTAAATATGGCAGATATCTTGACAAAGCGCAAGATAGATGATATGCTATGGGTTATTCAAGGAGGTGAGCCATGGCTTACCAGCATCCAGTGGCCGCAGTTGTTATTGCGATTTTAGTCTTCTGGGGGGTGATTGTTGGTCTGCCAGCAGTTTTTTACCTGTTGGCGATGATTTGGTAGGAGGGGTCTAGTACCCCTCTTTTTTTGTGGTAAAATTGCGGGGAAACAAACTTTGAAAATTTAATGGAGGTATGAAATGGGTGCTGTTATGAGTTCGGGTGGTGTTCGTCGTGGTAGGTATTTTCAATCGACATTTACTCAGAATTTCGCCTTGATTGCAATGGTTCAATTAGCCGAAAGCTTGGATGTAAAAAAAGGCGTAGCCTTTCTTTTGGTTCAAGAAAGAGGCTCTGATTCCGGAGAAGTTCTTTTTCAAGTGGTGAACAATGTGATGATTCGGCGACCAAGTAACGACGAGTTCCTAGCCGGGGAAGCGGGGACAAATTACTTCGGTGTGGCCATGGGAAAGCTGGCTGTTATGATGGATACAGATGCCAACAGTGGGTCTTTGATTTTTTATTTACGTAAAGGTGAAACGCCGTATCGTGGTGGTTTGGTTAAGTTCGAAGGAAGATACCGAATCTTCGTGGGTTTCTCCGGTGGAACTGAAGATCAGGATGTGGAAATTGCTCGGACGGGAATGGCGATGCTGTTTCCGAAATAATGCTGTTTGAGAGGGTCAAGTACCCTCTCTTTTTTGTGGCTAATAGACCTGATTGTGAGTGCCGATATCGATCAATATGATTTCGTCATCGGAAATTTTCCGGTATACGACGCGAATATCTCCAGTGACAGAAAAAGAATAAAGACCTTGCTTTCTTCCTACCAGTCCATGATTTTTTAGTAGTGGGTGTTTTGGGTTAGAGATAAATAGCTTGAGTCTAGAATTAAATTTTGCGACGAGATTTTTATTTGAGAAAATTCGTTTTTAAAATTTTTAAGAAAATTTTTGTCAGTCCGAATTTCCATTTTTTAGATAGCTCATAAGCTCATCGACAGAACCAAACGACTGTGCTTTGCTTTTTCCAGAATCAATGTCATCAATTATTTTGCTATATCGAGCGTCGGCTTTTTTGGATAATTTGACTTCCTTAACGACGGGAGTTAGTCGCGTTTCAATTTTGTTGTCTGCTAGTTGCCTTAAATATATTCTGACCGACTCCTGAAGAGAGGAGTAGCCTTGGCTGAGGGCGACAAGAGTGGCTTTGTCGCGAAGTTCTTTACTCATGGGAACCTGAAGTACGTCATTCATATATTATGATCATAATGTTTTGATAAGGAAATGTCAAGGATTGACCTGCAGGGCCAGGCCTTGAAGATTTGGGACCCTATAAGGCCTGGCCCTAGGGGAAACAAGTTAGATTTTGGCGAGCTTACATTTGACTAATTTGATACATATTAGGATTGACACGTTGCCTAATTTGGTATATATTAGGCAATATGATGATAAATAGGAGCCTGGAACCATTAGTAAAAAGGAGTCTGTTTGGAGGAAAGATTGTGCTGATCTACGGAGCTAGACAGGTGGGAAAAACTACCCTAGTGAAGAGAGTAGCTGAGGACTCTGGGGTACCATACACCTATCTAAACTGCGACGAAATGGATGTCCTAAATGGATTCCACAAGTCGACCACATCAGAAGCCTTGAGATCAATGTTGGGTGAGAAAAAACTGGTAATCATAGATGAGGCACAAAGAGTGTTGAATATTGGTCTAAAACTGAAATTACTTGTAGATAGTTATCCAGAAATCCAATTATTAGTAACTGGCTCGTCCTCACTAGACTTGGCCAATGAAGTAAGTGAGCCGCTGACGGGAAGGTGTGATGAATTTTGGCTGTTTCCCTTATCGGTAGGTGAGGTTTGGCAAGATAGTGGAAAAATGGAAAGAGACAGGGAATTGGAAGAGTGGTTGGTATACGGAAGTTATCCTGGAGTATGGAACCTAGAAACAGAAGAAGCAAAGTCGACAAAAATAAAACAGCTGGCTTCTAACTACTTGTACAAAGACGTCTTGAAATTTAACGAAATAAAAAACTCGGAAGTGATTTTGAAGTTACTGCAGGCTTTGGCCTTGCAAATTGGTAGTGAAGTGTCATTTAATGAATTGGCAAATACTGTAGGGATAAGTAAACAAACGGTGGCGTCATATATTGATCTGTTAGAAAAAGTTTTTGTCATCTTCAGCTTGAGACCATACTCTGGCAACATGAGACAAGCACTAAACAAAAAGAGAAAAATTTACTTTTTGGATTTGGGGGTGAGAAATGCAATCATTAATAACCAGAATAAACTGGCCATGCGCGACGATGTGGGCAAGCTATGGGAGAATTTTGTGATCGCTGAAAAATACAAAACTCAGCTGGGTCTCGGTTACAAAACTAACTATTATTTTTGGCGAACATATCAAGGTCAAGAGGTTGACTTGGTCGAGGAAAAGGGTGGAAAGTTGAGAGGTTGGGAAATAAAATTGAAACCTAAAAAAAGAAAACAGCCTAAAGACTGGGGGGATTATTCTAACGCGAGCTGGACACAGATAGACAAGGATAACTTTTGGGATGAGATAGGAAAATAAAAAGCCGC
>Ga0075756_117_pt1 | contig 9161 bp, 9 predicted proteins | sample RifGroB2_FD_67823 | JGI IMG/M metagenome (GOLD analysis project Ga0075756, IMG submission 67823) | Microgenomates (Collierbacteria) bacterium GW2011_GWB2_45_17 | reverse complement strand
ACCAGATAAATCTGGTTAGGTTTCCCCATTCGGACACTGCCGGATCATAAGTTCTTGTCACCTCCCCGACAACTTTCGCAGACTTGAAACGTCCTTCTTAGGCTTTTACTGCCAAGGCATCCACTGAATGCTTGAGTAGAATAAATCAATAATTTTTTTGCTTCAAATTTGAATTTGAATTCGTGCGATCTACTTGCATAATCTATTCACTTTTCAAGGAACAATTTGAGCTTCTTGAGCTCGCGATTGATTCTAAGGTAGCCAATCTATAGAGTCAATCGCCAAATCAAGACATTTCCGTAGGGGCTGGCCTTGCGCCTGCCCATTATTTTGTGGACCGTGCCGGACTCGAACCGGCCACCTCTACATTGCAAATGTAGCGCTCTACCAGATGAGCTAACGGCCCGATAAGAAAAATCCCGCCTTAGCGGGACCAGATTACAAACCAACACAGCAAAAAACCTAGGGGGCTTTTATGCTCACTGTTAAATTTATATTCATATTGTCTGCTAAGGACAAGTAAAAGTATACCAAACTCAGTCGGTTATTTCAAGCTCCAAACGACCGTCACTGTCTTGCTGATCTTGGTGCTCCCCGGCTCCACTGCCACGCCTCCCCCACCACCTCGACCATCCATGGCATAAAGTGGATAAGAAACTCCACCTGCACTGCCCTCGCTCACACTTATCACTTTATCTAAGCCTGTTCCACTAGCCACTGCCATCGCTTCAGCCTTGATTTTCGCGTCGGCGATAGCCTCCGTCATCAGGGAATCTTCAGCCTTCTTGCTGGTATCCAGTTGGAAGTTCGGTCCATAGACGTTGGTGGCTCCGCTCTTGGTCAAAAGGTCAGCCATGGCCGAGGCGCGATTTACATTTCTCAAAGTCACCGTAATCGTATTATTCACGTCCCATTGGCCGGGTTTACTCTTTTGTACACCATTGTCGTAATAGCTCTCTTGTCGTTGGTACACACTCATCGACTGGGTTTGAATGTCGGACGGATCCACTCCAAAGTCCTTCACCGCCTCGGTAATCGCCTTGATCTTGTCATTTACCTCTTTGACTGCCTCATCCTTACTGTCTTTTACCGCGTTCACCCCCGCGCTGTAGTTGGCAATTTGATTTTTCTCTTTTGACTCCGCGTATCCTGTCACCGTTACCGTTCGCTCAGGACTCATCATTAGCCTTCCCCAAGTAATATCTTTCCATGGAAAAAAGTAGACCACTGCCAACAAAAATCCAACTCCAAACACCACCCAAGCTAATCTGGCTATGTCTTTCATCATCCCTCTACTTTAGCAACTATCCCCCCACTAGTCAAACATTTAATTAGTGTCTTGACAACACCAAGTAGCACATGATACACTATGACCTTGAAGGAGATACCTTGTTCTTTGAAATTTATAACTTAGGAGGCATCGATGTTACCAATGTTCACGGTAAAAACCGGTAAAGTTATCGGACGTAGCCATATTTTATCCGGTCGGAACTGTCAAGATTCTTTAAAGACAGCGACGATCGAACTAAATAATCAAACGTATATTGTTGGTTGGATCAGTGATGGTTGTTCCGAGGGAGATCATAGTGAAATTGGTTCCACCCTGACCACTCAGTTTCTTGCAAACCAATCGATTCTCTACCTTAAAAGGGGTATTCCTTTGGAAGTCGTTCCTCTCTTCTTATTTGAGGATCTTCTCGTATTTCTGAGGACTAACATGGCTAGCCAGCATCTCACTACCCCACAAGATCGCGCCCAATACGTCAAAGACTATCTGCTTTTTACCTTAGTTGGTTTTCTTATCGGACCCAAAAGTAGTCAAGTTCTGGCTTATGGAGATGGTCTGGTCATTATTAACGACCAGATCTATCGGCGAGACTATCAAGACGAGTCCCCTTACCCGGGCTACCTTCTGATCGACTCTCGTTTCTTGAGTCCAACTCGCCGACTCCTACCACAGGAATTTGATATCTATTCCGTTAAGACTGCCAATATTCAAAAACTGGCCATCGGAAGTGACGCTTGGTTATCGGACTTTGATCTGTTAGATCATATTTGGGGTCACAAACACCCAAATCAAGTTCAGAGAAACATGAATATTTGGTCAGACGAAAAAAAATTAGCCGACGATGCTTCCCTTATTGTCGTTGAAGCTGTTTTGTAAAAGGAGGTCATGTGTCTATTTTTGTTTTTACTAAGTCTGGCGAACGCTATTCGCTTGATGCGAATGACGCTATCGGTTCGGGCGGAGAAGGTTCAGTTTATCCCTATCCAGGTCGCCCCAAAGAAGTCATCAAGATTTACGAAAATCCAGATACTTCCCACGGAAAAAAACTCAAGGCATTTATCGCCAAGAATTTTTCACTTCCCAAGTCCGTTGCCGCGCCAACCGATCTTATCTTCGACCAGTCAGGTAAAGTCATCGGCTATACCATGGCCTTTATCAAAGGAGCCAAAGACTTTCGAGAGTTGGGTAATAAACACTTTCGTCTCCGTCACAAAATCAACAACAAAAAAGTTGTCGCCCTCCATCTCAATGACGCTCTTACTTTAGAGGCTATTCATGGACAAAAAATTATTGTCGGTGATCGAAACGATCAAAATGTTCTCTTCGCCGGCACCAATAGCTACTATATCGATTTTGACTCGGCTCAGTTTGATAACTGGCCCTGTCCGGTCGCCACCGAGAATTATCTTGATCCAGCTTTATACAGTCTAGATCTGACTCAAAAACCGGTATTTCTTCCCCAGCACGATTGGTATTCGTACGCCGTCATGCTGTTTAGAAGTTTACTGCTTATTCATCCCTACGGAGGAACCCACCCAAGGATTGACGATCTGCCGAACCGAGCTCTAAAAAGGATCACTGTTTTTGACAAAGGAGTTATTTACCCGGCAGTTGGTCTGCCACCCGATTTAATTAGTGACGATCTTTTACAGGTCTTTAGTCGGTACTTCAAAGAGGGTTGGCGAGGTCAATTTCCTCAATCTGTCCTAAAGGGATTCCAAGCCGCTCTGATCGAATGTCCGTCATGTAACACGGCCTATCCGTCAAACAAGCGGTCCTGCCCCGTCTGTCAAGAACAAAATCAAGTGATCACCTCGGTTTCTATTCCGGGATCACTCACTGTCAAACAGTTACTCGGTCTCAAAGGCCAAATCCTCTATCACCGTCTTGAAGGGGAAAATTTAATTCTGATTACTTTGGAAGATAACTCTGTTGTTTTTCACTCTGTCAGTCAAAGTGGTCTCCAGACCATCAATTTATTTCCTTATCAAGTCGGTATGAGATTCGAAGCCAGCACCAAGCTGTTGGCGGTGAATATCGCCGGCAGTGACGGCATTGATCTTTTTGAGCTGAACTACAACGAGGCCACCCAAATCGAAAGCAGTGTCTCCGATACTTACTCGATTACGCAAAACGCGGTCTTTAGAGTCAGCGGCAAGCATCTTTTTCGGTTAGTTGGCGGCCAGTTAATCGATACCGAGGTCGGCAAAGGTGGCCTTCTCAATCGGCCCATTCGCGCCACCATCGAGCATCAGTCTTGGTTTAGTATTAGTTCGGACCCTTCACCAGTCGTCGTTGGTTTCCAACGAGTGTTGCGCCAGCAATTTTTCTGGCTACACCGCGATGGTTTTTCGACCGATTTAGTTGTCCCTCCCCTTGACCTCGGTGAGAGTCTCATCGACATCACCGTCAAATTTTCGGGCAGTTCCTTTCTGATTATCAGAAAGACCAAACTCAAAGGTAGTGAATTTATTCACTTCAACTCCTTTGATAAAAACGGCACGGTTATTAATTCATCTAGAATCGAGGCGGGAAAACTCCCTTCAGATCGAATCCATGGACAGGCTTACGCCGGGGGGAAATTAATTTTTCCGACCGATACCGGTGCCATCCGTTACGATCCGGCCACCGGTTCGCAAAGTGGGTTTCAAGCCACGGTCAAAACGGTCAACTCCGGCCAGTCACTATTTGCTTACTCGACTGGGTTATTAGTTGTCGATCCAAAACATGTTAGTTACCTTACCCTCAGTTAAAGGAGAAAACTATGAATCCTAGTTTGTATTCACCTTCCGACGTTGGAAAAATTTACAGTCCTCGACCCGAATTTATCTTTGAAGGCACCAAAAATCGGACCAAGACCACTGCTTATGAAGATAAGCGCAAAGTGGCTTTGTTAACGGTTGATGGACAAATTGATTTTGTTTACCCCGATGGAGGCTTACCGGTTCCCGGTGCGATTGAAGACATTCGGCGTCTCACCGGCTTCATTTATCGCAATCTCAGTGAAATTACCAACAATTACTTGTCGATGGATGATCATCCACCATATGCCATTTTCTCTCCCATTTGGTCGACATCAAAAGTGGCGCCTGGAAACCCATCATTGATCCCCTCTGGTCCACTGAGTACGTCAAAAAATTGGATACACAGGCCAAAAAACCGTTAATGATCTGGCCATTTCACTGTCTTCAAGGTACCATCGGTCAGTCTTTAGTCCCGGCTCTCTCGGAAGCCATCATGTATCATTCAGCCGCCCGTGGCAGTCAGCCTACCCTCATCTCCAAAGGTACCAATCCACGTACCGAACATTACGGCATCTTCAAAGCCGAGGTGGAAGATCCTAAAGATGTGAGTACCCAGCTCAACACCACTATTCTGGATGCCATTGCCAAACATGATCTCATTTATGTTGCCGGCGAAGCCAAGAGTCACTGTGTTCTCGAAACGATGAACCAACTCGTTAGCTATTTTGGCAAAACCCAGCCGGAAACCATCAAGAAGATTCGTTTTCTCATGGACTGTACCAGTTCTGTCCAGAATCCAAATGTCGATTTCGAAGCACTTGCCAACATAGAACTCGAAAAAATGGTTCAAAAAGGTGTTGTTCTTGTCAAAAGCACCGATCCTATCAGCTAAACAAGGAGACAAACATGACTTCCAAAAGCACCATTATTGTCGCTAACTTAAACAACACATCTGCTCTCGCCAATGTTCAGCACGCCGGCGCCACTGATATCGGAGGAGATCAGGTTAATCTAGTTCTCCGTATCATCGACCGTACTGGTTCCCTCCTCCGCTTTAGAGCAGAAATGATCGAAGCCGCTCGCTTAAATGTCGAAGCGCTAATCAACTCCAAAGCCGGTAACGAAACGTTGATGTCCACCTGGACTTTCAACGCCACAGATGGTTTCACCATTGTGGACGGTTTTGTCAAATTAGAAGACGTTACCCCTCTGGATTCCCAGAACTACGATATGCAGCCTGAGGACATGACCAATTTATTCGATACGGTCTACACCGGCCTCAACGACGAATTTGCCGGTATTATCGCCTACGCAAAAGGTTTAAAAAGTAAAGGTCTCCGAGTCAAGGTAACTGTCTTGGTTCTCACCGACGGTGAAGATAACCGCAGTCGCATCAACCCTGAAAAGATTAAAGCTCTTACCGCCAATAACGAAGGTTTTTACTTCTGTCTCATGGCCTTCGGTACTGGATTTGCCCAGGAAGCTGCTGCAGCAATGGGCTTTCCAAATGTCCGCGAATACAATGCCAGTGCCGGCGAACTCCGCCGCATGATGGGAGAGTTTTCCAAGTCCCAAGTTCGCGCCTCTCAAAGCATCGTTTCTCCAAACGCCTTCTTCAACTAAGTTATAAGTTTTATCAACCCCGCCAACCGGCGGGGTTTTTTCATGCCAAAATCTTCTCCATCTCCCCAAAATCCTCAATCACATAAGTCGCCCCAAAGCTTAGCTGTGTCTCTCTCTTATAAAATTCTTCATATCTCTTAGGAAAATATAATCCGGTCTTTACCTCGGCTCGCCTACCGGCCACAATATCTTTACCATTGTCCCCCACCATCAGTGCCTCTTCCGGCTTGCCACCCATCAGCCTCAGGGCTTTTTCAATCGCTTCCGGGTGTGGCTTTACAAACTCCACATCTTCTTTGCCAAGAAAGACATCGACCAAGTCCCGTAAACCATTGTTACGGAGCGCCGTCTTCACCCATCTTTTTCTCGAAGCCGTCACCACCGCAATTTTTCCTCCATCTGTTTTTATCCTTTTCAAAAGTTCCAACACTCCAGGGTTTAACTTCACTGCATTCAACTTATCAAACACTTCTGCTTCCAACTCTTCAAAAAACGCTTCACTATTGGTTACTCCCAATCTTTCCGGTCCCTGCCAATCTCCAATCACCTCTTTGGCAATAATCTCATTTGTCACCACTATCCCATGTTTCGCAAAAACCTTTTTAAAGCCTTCAAACCAAATCGGCAAGGTATCAGCCAGGCTTCCATCCCAATCAAACAAAAAATATTTATATCTCATTCTCTTGATTATAATGGTCACATGGAAATTATCACTCTTACCGTTGGAGATCTGGCTACCAATTGTTATTTGGTGACAGACGAGGACACCGGAGAAACTCTTATCATTGATCCTGGTGACGAAGGAGACTTTATCAGTACCACCTTACTTGAAAAGAAACTTATCCCCCAAGCCATCATCCTCACTCATGGCCACTACGATCACTGCCTTGCCTGCCTCGAACTCAAATTAAATTTCAATATTCCCATTTATCTTCACCAAGCCGATCTATTTCTCTACCAAAAAGCTCACCTCTCAGCCCCCTTCTGGTCAAACAAAACACCACACCGCGTCATTCCGGGCTTGACCCGGAATCCAGGTTTATTAACTCTCCCTCCCATTGATCATTTTCTCACCGATAACCAGACTATCACTTTCGGTAACTCCTTACTCCAGGTTCTCCACACCCCGGGGCACACTCCCGGTTCATGTAGTTTTCTGATCTCCCCTGTCAAGGGGAGAAACGGCAAAGCCGAGAGGGGTTCAGGCCTCTTTACCGGTGACACTCTCTTTGCGCATGGCGTGGGCCGCACAGATCACTCCTACTCTTCCCCCTCCGACCTCCAAAAATCCCTCTCCAAACTTAGAACCATTACCCTTGAACATAAAACTCCCCTTCTCATTTATCCCGGCCACGAAGATTTTGGTTTCTCGCGTGTTATATTAAATTCACCATGACCGAAGAACGAGAAAAGATTCTCCTCCAATTAAACAAACACTCTTGGTTCAAGGCCACCGACGAGGTTATTCAAAAGGAAATTCTTGCTCTTCCTGAAGATTGTGATGGTTTTCTGGAGAATTTAGCTTCCCGACCAGATGAAATTGGCGAACTAGACGTTTTAAAAATGACCAAGCTCGGCTACGGCCACTTTCTCCTTCTACCGGTTTTTGAGGTCAGGTCAAATATCACTAACCAGATCTTCACTTACGAATACGTCAGCTGGAAAACAGGTAATCATCCCGGTGCTAGTGGCATCATTTTTCTGGAGACTGAAGGCAAGATCTCTCATTTTTTGGTCTCCAAAATTCACAAATTCTCTGTTGACAAAGACATCTACGAATCTATCGGTGGGCTCTATTTTCACTTTTTGGAAAACAAACCTCAAAATCTTCCCAAAAAGATCGAGCAGGAAATTCGTTTTCACCTCGGGGTTGATCATCTGGAATTTAAGAAAGTTATTAATCTTGGTCTCGCCCATCCCGATCTCGGAATGACCAACAACGCCTCCGATCTTTTCGCCGCCGTTATCGATATATCCAACCTACCCAACCTGACCACCAAGGCCGATTTCAGATCTACCCACAAACCCATCGGTTTTGAGCTCAAAGTTATCCACATCAGCGAGTTTATGGACTACCTTAACATCATCGATGATAACTACTTCCTCAGCGCCGCCGCCCGGGTTTTAGCCAGTAAAGAGATCGATCTGGAACTCTAACTCCCCCCGCTATAGCTCATTAGAAAACGTTACCGAAGAGTAGTTCCGTAGTGTCTCTGAATATCATACAGTCGGCCATTGATGTCAACGATGTTTGAGGACACGGTAACCTATTTATGATCTATCCATCACTTTCTCGGTAACATTATTTGTGATCTATATCGCCCCCTTGCATTCTGTAATCTGTCATCTTATAATAGTCGTTGACTTACAAGGTTCGACCTTAAAATATAAGTAATCCGCACGCCATCAGGCGCAGGCGAACCATTTTTCCTCCCCTTCCCCCTTTTTACACCGTTAACCCGGTTTCATTCCTATCGACTCCCGCTCTTGCGGGATCATAACCATCGTCATTGCGAGGAACGTACTCGCGACGTGGCAATCTCACTCTACCAAACCTTAAAGGAGGTTTTTCCAATGTCTCTCAAAAATCTTGGTTCGTTTCTGCTCGCTTTGTGGGCAGATTTATGGCGTTTTGTTTTTCCCAATTCCAAGTACCAACCCCAAAAGGAGGCTACCATGCCTATTTTCTTCACTCCGGAGCAACTCAAAGAGAAGCTCCAAGATCGTGCTTTTCAGCTGGAAATGGTTTACTGGCTCGAAAGTACTATTCGTCCTCTGGAAAACGACGCTCTGTACTTGATGGTCGCTCACAATCGTGCCAGCACCGTGAGGCCGATTGATACCGCCTGCATTCAAGCCGTTCTAGATCGTCTGGAAGCCTCCGCGATCATCAGCAACGATCCATTCGTGGCAAAAGCCTATCAAAACGAGATCGACGCCGCCCTGTTTGGCGCCATGTTCCACGACAACGCCACCGGCGTTCAACACCGCTACATCGACAATGAGTGGGAACTAAACCACGCTGAGCTCGCCGCCTGGATTTTTTATCACGCCACTGAAGGTCTCCTTATTGAGCCTGTTCGCCGTCTGACTGCCTACGCCATTGCCGCCCATCCTCACATGACCAAAGAGATGACGGCCAAAAATGGCAGTGTCCGCAAACCGTGGCGGGATCAGATCTTCACTTTTGGTAAAACCCCCGTTCGCCTGGCTGTTTGGATCACCCGTTGGACCGATCGCCTCGAAAACGGTGGCGATTCAGCCACCCACTTCGTGCGTCACGCTCTGGCTACCATCGATGGAGCTCGCGTCGGCGGTTTAGATCTTCACGGTGTGGACTGGTACAACTTCAACGATCAGCTCAAGTACATCTTTACCCCCAAAGCTATTGTCACTGAAATTCCGGTCTTGGATCAGGATAAGAAGCCTGTCATGAAAGATAACAAACCTGTGGTAAACAAGGTTCCTTCCATGCTCCAACACCTTAAAGGCTATGCCTCAAGCGC
>Ga0075756_104_pt2 | contig 19685 bp, 17 predicted proteins | sample RifGroB2_FD_67823 | JGI IMG/M metagenome (GOLD analysis project Ga0075756, IMG submission 67823) | Microgenomates (Collierbacteria) bacterium GW2011_GWB2_45_17 | reverse complement strand
ACTTATATTTGTCTCGAGTTCTAGAGTTCTTGATTCCTTGAGTTCTTTGATCGCAAATTTTATTAACCTACCATATTTCCTATCAATCCAATTCACCTGTGCCGCTTTGACTTTTTCAATAAAGTCTGTCTCCTTCAGCCCTTCAATTAGCCTGTCGGCATACTCCGTTATCTTTACCACCCACTGACTAATATTTCTCTTACTTGTCTCTGCTCCACACCTCTCACAATTTCCGTCCACCACCTCTTCGTTAGCCAAACCAATCTTGCACGACGGGCACCAGTTGATGGGCATTTCTTCTTTGCGCGCCAGTCCTTTCTCAAATAGTTTGATAAAGATCCACTGGGTCCATTTGTAGTAGTCCGGCAGAGTGGTATTTATCTCTCGATCCCAGTCAAAAGAAAATGCCATCCGGTTCATTTGTTTTCTAATCAGTTTCGTCACCCTATCTGTCGTTATCTGTGGCTGAATGCCGGTCTTTATGGCATAGTTCTCAGCCGGTAGCCCAAAGGCATCATAGCCCATGGGAAACATCACGTTAAAGCCCTTTTTTCGCATAAACCTTCCCCAGACGGATATGGAAACTCCACCAAAACATATTTTTTCTCCCGTTTATCAAAATCAATTCCCTTCGCCATACAGCTATTTTATACCAAGAACCGTCATTGCGAGACCTGCACCAGCAGGTCGTGGCAATCCACCTCCATCCCTTGTCATTGCGAGTCGCCTTCTTGATTTCTTGCGTTCTAGCGTTCTTGAGTTCTTTCTAGATATAATCAAATCAATGCAAACTGTGGTCAACGGAGTTTTAACGAATTACTCAGACATCAATCCAAAGCAAAAAAAGACCGTCGTCATCCTTCACGGCTGGGGCTCATCCATTTCATATTGGATCCCTCTCTCCAATCTTCTCTCTCCAAAGATCAGAACCATCCTCATCGATCTCCCCGGCTTTGGTTCTACTGGACCTCTTCCAGGCCAGCCGGACGTGCCGGAATACACCAATTTTGTGAGGAGTTTTACCCAAAAACTCAATCTCAAGAACTTTATTCTTGTTGGTCATTCATTTGGTGGTCAGATCACTCTAGACTATGCTCTCAAGTACCCCGAGGATCTAAACTCAATTGTTCTCATTGCCCCTGCCGCCATTCGGGAGAGAAGCAAACTTGTCCAAACCAAAATTAAACTTACCAAGATTATCAAACCCCTTTTTTCCCTTCTCCCTCACAATGGTTTCGAAAAATTCCTGGGCTGGTACACTCCAAAAGATTATAGCAATTCAAACGAATACCAAAAGAAGGTTATTGGTAAAATCGTCGTTTACAATCTCAAGTCATACCTAGGTGATGTAAAAGTTCCGACCGACATTATCTGGGGCAGTGAAGACTTCGTCATTCCCAATATGGGAAAATATCTGGCCGAAAATATTCCCGATAGTCACCTCTATGTCATTTATGGCGCCAATCACCTGATCCACCTGAGCCACCTCCGCCAACTTGCAGATATCATCAATCAAATAATTGCCAAGAGATATGTTTAAATCGCTCATAACTCAGCTCACTGTTCTTCAGCAAGAGGGCTACTCCATCTTCCGTTTTCTCACCTGGTGGGTAAGACACCCCCTGACCTTCTCCATTTCTTCCAAAAAGCCCCTGGTCATTACCTCCAAAGCTCGGTTTATTATCCGTCTTTCTTATACCGTCCTCACTTTGTGTTTCCTCCTCTTATTCTTCTATGGACTTATTTACTTTTCTTTAATCCCGATCCTTGTTTTTCTTCTCTCTCCTTTCCTTTATTTCTTTGTAGCCCTTATAATTCTCTTCATTCCCATCTCACCGTCATTGGTATTACGGGGTCTTTCGGCAAAACCTCAGTCAAAGATTTTCTCTTTACTATTCTCAGTGGCTGGGAAGAAACTCTAAAAACTCCCGAGAGCTACAACACTGTTTTTGGTATTGCCAAAGTCGTCGATCTAGAGTTACTGTCCAAAACTAAATTTTTCATCTGCGAGATGGGCGCCTACGTGAGAGGGGAGATCAAAGAAATCTGTCGTATGGTACCTCCTGATTATGCCATCCTCACGGCCATCGGCAGTCAGCACCTGGAGCGCTTCAAATCTATCGAGAGTACCACCCAAGCCAAGTTCGAACTCATCGACTCGGTTAATTCCAAACACGCTTTAGTCAATCTCGACAATCCTCTGATAGCGACCCGCATTACCCTCTCCCAATATCATGGGGTAAAAACCTATTCTCTAGTAAATCCCCAAGCCGATTTTTTCGTCAAAAAGTACGTCTTTTCACCCGAAGGATTAAAGTTTGTTCTCATTTACCAAGACAAAGAATATTCCTACGTCTCTTCTCTTTTTGGCACCAGCAATCTTTACAATCTCACCGCCGCCATCTCCATGGCTTTAATGATGAAAGTTCCCGAAAAAATTATCTCCCAACAGGTGGGTCAAATCACCCCCTCACCCCACCGGCTGGAACTAAAGAAAATTAACCAGGCTACACTCATAGATAACGCTTTTTCAAGTAACGAAGATGGCTTTACTTCCTTAATTAGTGATCTTTCCAAGTTACCAGGCAAAAAGGTTCTCATTACCCCGGGAATCGTCGAGCTTGGTTTAAGGACCGTCGAGGTCCACCAAAGAATTGGTGGTCTTGCCTCAAAAGTTTTTGACAAATTTATCCTGGTAGGCAAATCCATCCGCACCCTAAGCCTCGAACAAGGAATTAAAAAGACGGTTTCCTTCATCCCAAACTCCACCAATCTTTGGCCTCTTATCGAAGAATTATCCCAGGACTACGATTGGATCCTCATCGAAAACGACCTCCCAGACAATTTCTAGGAGAATCTAAATATAAACTTTAATCGCTGACATTTGTATCTCAAGTAGTCCTGCTTTTCTTGCTGAAGTTTCCAATTCTCCGTCGCGATAATCAACATATCCACCACCCCTATAAACTAAGTAAGGAGTTTGAAGTTTATCTATGAACTTTCTCACCAGTTTTTCTCTCAACAGTAGTTTTGCCTTGTTCATTCCGTGAACACCACCCATCCTGTCTGAGTCTAAAACGTCGAAACCCAAATGATATATAAACAAAGAGGGTTTGAAGTCCTCAATTTTGTCCATCAACTTCTTCAATTCAACAAAATAATCGTTAGAGCTAGTAACTTTTACATGGAACAGATTGTCTTTGCTGTCACAATACTTCCATGCTGGAATACTTTGATTCCACAAACTCGTCATGAGGATATCTTCTCTATTGTGAAGTAAATCATTACATCCATTACTATAATGTGTGTCCAAGTCCAAGATGACTACCCTCTGCTTTAAGGTGGTAGCATACACCGCACTTATTGCCAGAGTATTAACCAATCCAAAACCAAAAGGCATGCCAAATTCACAATGATGACCTCCTCCAACAGTTGAAAAAGCAGAACCATTTTTTAATGCAGAGTCAACCATTCTTTTGGCAATTAAAGCATGCTCGAGCGCGGTAGGGTACAGTGATGGTTGAAGCATTAGTCCATTTGACAGATATGTCGTTTGAGATTTTTCTTGTCTAAAAATGTCCAGATAATTATTTCTATGGACCAGGTTCACCATTTCACAAGACTCTTTTTCCTTACCCTCAGAGGAAATATAGTTTATATTCCACCCAAATTCTGTCATCTTACTCTCCAGGTTTATCTGATTAGAGATAGTATCTAGTTGATACAAATTTCCACCTTTTCCCTTGTGAAACACGTTCTTCGTATTTGCAGCAGCAAAAATATTCATTTTAATCACTAAACCTTCCCGCCCTTAAGCCCCAAATTGGCAAATCCGGCTAGGATATTACTTTCAAAAGTATTTATCAAGCCCTTCTTACTTTCTTTTTCCTCCAGGGCAAAATTTACCAGTCTAGTTACCAGTTCTTCAAAAGTCACCCCGCTCGCCGCCCAAAGATAAAACGCCAGCGACCCCGGCATGGTATTTATTTCGTTAAAGAAAATTTTGCCAGACTTTGAAACCATAAAATCTATTCTGGCAATACCCTTTCCCCCTATGGCTCGGAAATAGTCCACTGTAAACTTCTCAATCTTTTTTATTACCTCTGGTTTCTGATCAGCCGGGATCAGCCTCTTAGCTCCAGCCATCCCCTTTTGTTTTGTCTGCCCTTCATACTTATCCGAGAAGGACAACACCTCTCCACTTGCCACTGGCCGCTCCGTCATGGATAGTTCGTAAGGTCCGTTTCCCATGATAGAAATATTTACTTCAGCAAAGTCGCTGAGAGCTTCTTCGATCATCACTCTTCTGTCATAGCAAAAAGCCACCTCCAGGGCGTCTTCCAGACCCCTTTCTTTCTCTACTCGGGATAAACCGATGCTCGACCCCAGGCCCACAGGTTTCACCATTACCGGAAACTTAATCGACTTCTTTTCAGCTACCGACATTTTTTCACCCTTTATCACCAAGGTGTCTTTCAAAACATCAATCCCCACCGACTTTGCAATTATCTTGGCCAAATATTTATCTATCTTTACTGCACTCGCCGTCACCCCACAACCTACATAAGGAATCCCAGACATCTCAAACAGTCCTTGGAGTGTGCCATCTTCACCGCCCCGTCCATGTACTACGGGGAAGATTACGTCAGGTTGATTTTCAGTCATCCCAAAGTTCCACAAACCCTTTTGCAACACTCCTCTTTCGGCTTCAGGAGAAAGGATTATCTCTTTGGCACCCCTGAGCAACTTTTTACTATTTTGATAAGACTTAGAGTCGAGAAACTTATCATCCCCCAGATACCAGCTCCCATTTTTACTGATGTAAACCGGCATCACTTCAAAGCCCGCTTTTTTCAAAGCGTGCATCACCTGCCAAGCCGTCACTACCGCCACATCATGCTCAGGGCTCACACCTCCATACACCACCATTACCTTTTTCCGATTCATTGTTTCATTTTAATATATTAATATTCCTCTACTGGCAAAGAACTTTTTAAAGTCCTTTTCTGATATTTCACAGTTTTCTTGTGACTTACCAAAGAAACCTGAAGGATTGTGAAAAAATAATGTCTTTTTATGATCATCAAAACCAGTGATGAGAACCAAGTGTCCTCCTTTGTGTTCGGGTGTGTGATCTGGTTTTCTGATACTTGCACTCACCGACGCAATCAAGTAATTGCTATTTTGTAATTCTCTTTTAATTCGCCCTATCGTCAGAAATATCCTAAATACTTTAGCCTTTATCCTAAATTCTTTTTCCAGAAGTTTTTTGAACGGATTGTAGAATAGTCCATCAATTTTATCTCCATTTTGTACATAAGCACCATACTCTTCGCATTTCTTAGCCAGCTCTATCATTTTGTAATTTTTACTAAATTTACTAGCTAAGATCATTTTCAAACAGGCCATTCCGCAGATATTCCAACTCCAATATTCATATTCTTCAGGAGATTTAGCACCTGAGTTTTTCCACTTTTGATCATCTCTTGCCAAAATCTTTCTCTCAATTATTTTACCAACCAACTTCGGCGACTCCCACTGCGAAAAATATGGAATCTTATTTATTACCTTAGTCATCCACCCTTTCAATAATCGCTCCTAATCTTGTATAGGTTTCAAAGACGTTCGGATATCTCCGTCGAAGAATGTCCACCCCGTGGATTTCAGTCACCACAGGGTCACAGAGTGCAGCGATAAAAATTGCCTTACAGGCCTGGATCACGCTAGGAGAAACTATCACTCCCCCTTTAAATTTTACCGGTCCGGTCACTATCACCCTCTCCGGATCAGACACAAAAATATCTGCTCCCATGGCATTTAGCTCCCGAACAAACTCCAATCCCGACTCATACATCCAATTCTTAAGAAGAAGCCGGCCTTTGGTTTTACTGGCTAGCACTGCCATCACCGGAATGGCATCCACTGGGAAACCAGGCCATGGTCTGGGATAAAGTTTTGGTAACCCTGGAGCCGCTAGGGGTACTCCGGAATTTACGGTGTCTATTACCAATTCTCCATTTCTACTCACAACTAAGTCAGTCCCGTCTCTTTCAATCTTGACATTAAAAAGTTCAAACCAATTTATCATTCCGTTAACCACTTCTGGCACATTGGCGTTTTTGATTCTAATTCTTCCGTCCGTCACTGCCGCGGCCACCATCAGCCCAGCTACATCCACAAAGTCCGGTCCCGGCTCATATGTCGCCCCTTTCAATTCTTTATTTCCATGAATAGTTACTTTGTTAGATCCAATCCCCCCGACTTCTGCTCCCATTGTTTGTAACATTCTGAGAAGTTCATTTACATGTGGTTCACAGGCCGCATCGATGATTACAAAATCGGCTCCGCTACCGGCCGCATACATAAAGAGGTTTTCCGTCGCCGTTACCGATGCCTCCAGTTGCCAAATATCATATGACTTCGGTAACTTTATTGGCGCTGTGAATTTTACAAATCCATCGACATATTTAAACTCAACACCGGCTTTTTTGAACGAATCGAGATGTGCCGCAATCGATCTCATTCCCAGATCACACCCACCCGGTAGAGGTATTTCGGCCACCCCGAAACGAGCCAGTAATGGACCGGCAAACATCAGAGACCCCCGAAACTGACATCCCAATACTTCATCAATTTTGTACCGATTTACTTTGGCACAATTAATTTTTATTTCTCCCGTCACACTTTGATCCACCTCTGCCCCCAATAGTTTCAATATTTGCAGTATCTTCGCCACATCACTCGTCCCGGGAACATTTTTATATGTCACCGTTTCATTGGTCAGTATCGCCGCCGGCAGTACCGCCACCAATGAATTTTTGTTTGGTATAGGTGTCACACTTCCCTCCAATTTTCTCCCCCCTGTAATTCTCAAAACACCATTCATATGTCTCATATTATCTCACGTCTACTCTTGCGCTATAATCTCCTTATGGATCGAACCTACATCAAAGATCTCAAAGAAAACTTAGGCAAACAAGTAAACATCAAAGGCTTCGCCGAAACCATTCGCAAGCAGGGTGGCATTATTTTTCTGGTTCTCCGTGACATCACTGGCAGTATTCAAACTGTGGTCATCAAAGGCAACACCGAAAACTTCGAAAAAATTGCCAATCTTTCCCTCGAATCAGTCATCTCGATCACTGGCGACGCCAAAGAAAATTCTCAAGCCCCAGGTGGTATCGAGGTTTTTATCGACACCGTCGAAGTTCTCAGCGCAGCCCAGCCGGAGCTTCCTATACCGGTTAATGAAAAAGGCGAAGGCGAAACTAATCTGGATACTCGTTTAGACTGGAGATACTTAGATTTAAGAAAAGAAGAAAATGTTTTAATTTTCAAAGTCTGGACCACTCTCGAACAAGCTTTTATAAATTACTGTATCGAAAACAATTTTATCCAAATTCACTCCCCCAAAACCGTCATCACCTCCACCGAATCAGGTTCCGAACTTTTTGAGATCAACTACTTCGACCAAAAAGCCTACCTTGCTCAATCTCCCCAGTTCTATAAACAAATGGCTATGGCCGCCGGCTTGGAAAAAGTTTTTGAAATCGGTCCCGTTTTTCGTGCTAATCCTTCTTTCACCTCAAGACACGACACCGAATTTACCATGTATGACATAGAAATGGCTTACGTCGAATCTGTCCACGATTTGTTAGCTGAGGAAGAAAAAATGATGGTTGCCATTCTCACCGCTATCAAAGAAAAACACGGCGAAGATATCAAAAAAATCTTTGACCAAGAAGTAACCATCCCTACCGTTCCTTTCCCCAGAATTTCTTTCATCGAAGCCAAAAAAGTCCTCGCTGAATTAAAAGTTTTTAACGAAAAGAAAGACGATCTCAATCCTGAAGAAGAAAGAGCTATCGCTCAATATTTCAAAGATAAAGAAAATCATGACTTTGTCTTTGTCTACGAATATCCCGCCTCTGGTCGCGCCTTCTACAGTATGAGAGATGAAAAAGACCCAACCATCTCAAAAAGTTTTGATCTTCTGTACAAAGGCCTAGAAATTACCAGTGGAGCACAGCGCGAACACCGCTTCGACGTCCTCAAAAAACAAATCGAGGAAAAAGGCTTTGATCTAAAAGCTTTTGAAGGTTATCTCAACTTCTTCAAATATGGCTGTCCTCCACATGGAGGTTTTGCTCCAGGCCCATCTAGGTTTTTAATGAAAATTTTGGGATTAACTAACGTCCGTGAAGTCACTTACGTCTACCGCGGAGTCAAACGCCTGACACCATAGATAAGTCATGCTTCACCCAAGCTTCTGTCCAAGAAGTAGGATAAATCCTAGATAAAAAATCCAGCTCCATTCTTCGTCCGTGTTGTTCTATATCTGTAGACAGATATTTTGTCTGCCTATCTTCGTCGCTTACCCTTACTTCCACATTAGGATAATTTGCCATTTGTTCCAAAAAGTATTTTTTTCTATCACCGCTCTTCAGCACATCTTCCAAAAACAATACATGAGCCAGCTCCTGAACTATCCCCGCCTCCAAGTCCTGACACCAATCCTCAAGGTACTTTTCTTTTTCTGTTATTGTGTAATCTCCACCAATCAAATCTGTCGCAATTTTCTCAATCGCTATTTTATTAAGTTGCACAAACCTCAATTTTTCTAATTTACCAAAATAATCAAAGCTTTCCTTCAGGACTTCGTCATCATAAAGCATCTGCAGTGGTACTTTATCGTTATTTCCAGTTGATTCTTTCAGGTCTACTTCACCATCAAAAATACTTCTGTTTGTATCCAGGCAAGTCTCAAAAGCAAACTTTAATCGCAAAACCAATTCTTCATAAATAGCCTCCTTTCCTACAAACACTCTCTTATTTTTTCTCAAATAATCATCTCTATTTTTTATATATATCTCTCTTTCTGGCCACACAAATCTATAATTCCAAGCCCTCTCGGAAATACAAATCCCTAAAATATTTTTTTCTATAACTGGCACCCCAATATTCTACACTCAAACGCCTCATCCCATACCACCCATAAATTAACCTTGTACCTGCCCTGTCAAGGGAAGGGGGACCACGCAGTGGTGGAAGGGTTTACACCACCACACACTCCCCATACTTTTTCTTCAACTCTTCCTCAATTTTCTTCTTGCCTTTATAGTCTACCCTTAAAAGAATTCGTATCAAAAACTTATCATCCACAAAAACTCTTTCCGTCACATATCGCCCATCCGCTTTATATTTAGCCAAAATCGCTGCCACATCATTTTCCACCCCAATTGCGTTCTCTCCAGTAATCTGTACACTTGTATAAACACCAACTCCCACTCCCAAACTATCTAATTTTTTCTTTATATTTTCCAAATTCATCCCCAAGGCCACTTTATAATAAAGATCACTTTCTCCATGCCAACAACCAAAATCTGCAAGTAGTTTATTCACCACTGTCTCATCCAAGTCAGTTAGCTCTAACAATCCCCGCTCAATAAGTACTTCGTTTACCAATACTTCTCGCCCAGCTTCCACCATTTCATCTCGCTCCGAAACCATTAACTGTTTCTCTATTATTCTTCTTGTCTCCAAGTTACAAAAATCAACCCACTCACTACTCGGAGTTCTTTTGCTTTCGTCTTTCAATACTTCCACCACGCTAGCGTTTGGCACAACAGTGTCTAAACTACACACTTTTCCATCTATTTTTATCGCCACCGCCTTTAATCCCAATAGTGGATTCAATTTATATGCCACATCAATTCCAGTTGCAGTTGTCTCCAAAAATACCAATTCTTCTTTGGGAGTAAAAACCAGCTTTCTACTAAACATATCCTTATTTTCTCTCGTCTCTTCTGCTGAATATATTGTGATCCCCCAGTTATTAAACTTTTCCCTCTCCTTGGAGGTAAAACAAATCTCTACACTTCCCTCTCCAAATATATAAACATCTTTCAACGCGCTATAACCATTTACGGCCGACTCTTGAAGTAAATCCTCATGTCTATTTACCAACAAGCCCTTAGCAAAAAGCATTCTTACTACCCCCATCGCTTTATAACAGTCCACCACTTTATCCTCATCTACCAATACTCTAATGCTTAATACATCTGGAATCTCGCCAATACTTTTCGACAAACTCCCCCCTCTTATTCCTCGCTTTTTCTGCTTTTCCGAAACCTCCCAATACCCTGCAACTTGATGCTCTATTTTTATATCAAGTCCATATTTTTTTAAGTTTACTTCAATTTCTTTTTCTAACCCTTCTACAAAATCCGATTTCAACCTTGGATCTTTATCTACCCTACTTCTTATATTCTCAAACCTTTCAGGATCAAAATACTTAAACGACAAATCTTCCAGTTCGTTCTTTACCTGCCACATTCCAAAGGACTCCGCCAATGGGGCGTAGACCGTCAAAGTCTCTTTGGCTTTTTTAAACTGCACTTCTGGCTTCATTCCCTCCATCGTCATCATATTATGCTTTCTGTCAGCCAATTTTATCTTTACTACTCCAACATCAAATAAACTTTCTCTCGCCACTTTCCTCAGTGTCTCAAATTCATTTCTATCGCTATTTCTAGATTTTAACTTTGTTACTCCATCAACCAAAAAGGCTACTCGTTCTCCAAATAACTCCTTAATTTTTTGTAAATCAATCAAATCTGGGTGATTTTCTACAGAATCGTGAAGTAGTCCCGCCACTTGCTCGTCTTCATCCGCTCCCCAGCTTTTCAAAATACTGGCCACAGCTATACAGTGAGAGATATATGGTTCGTAAGGTGGTGTCTTTCTTTTTTCTTTAAAATGAACTTCATTAGCTACTTCCAAAGCTAACTTCAATCTCTCGGAACAATTTTCTCCAAATTTTTCCAGACTACTACAAAACTCCGTTGCCGGCCTCAAAATAATCTCCTCCTCTTTCATGCCCGTATTCTACACCTTCAAGACCTTCAAGGAGAGTCCTTGTAGGGGCAGGCCCCGTGCCTGCCCTCCTCCCTTTGTCATTCCGACCGTAGTGGAGGAATCTCACTCCACCCGTCATCGCACGCTATAATAGAATCCATCATGGATAATCAGGTCACTTTAGAAAAAATTATTTCTCTTGCCAAACGCCGCGGATTTATTTATCCCGGCTCCGAAATCTACGGCGGTCTGGCCAACACCTACGACTTCGGCCCACTGGGTACAGAACTAAAAAGAAATCTTATTAACCTTTGGTGGAAGACTTTTGTCACTGATCGTTCAGACATGTTTGGCTTGGACACTTCTGTCCTCATGAGTCCCAAAGTCTGGGAAGCTTCTGGTCATACAGAAAATTTCACCAACGTCATGGTGGACTGTCTTACCTGTCACTATCGCACTCGAGCCGATCACCTGATCGAAGAAGGAGCCGAGGGTCTTGGCAATGTCGAAGGCAAACCACTTGCAGAACTGGACAAATTTATCTCAGACAACAATATCAAATGTCCCAAATGTGGTAATAAAACTTGGACCAAAGTCCGAGACTTCAACCAACTTTTCGAAACCCAAATTGGAATAATAACCGAAGGCAAAAATACCGCCTATCTCAGGGGTGAGCTTGCCCAAGGCATGTTCGTCGACTTCAAACAAGTCCTCGATTCTCTCCACCCCAAGCTTCCCTTTGGTCTGGCCCAATCCGGTAAGGCTTTTCGAAATGAAATCACCATGGGCAAGTTTACTTTCCGGACCCTAGAGTTCGATCTGGCCGAGTTCGAATACTTTGTAAGACCCGAAGATTGGGAAAAGTATTTCGAGTACTGGAAAAAAGAAATGTATCAGTTCGCCATCTCCCTTGGTATTCCGGCCAAAAAACTCCGCTGGAGAGAGCACTTCAAAGAAGAGCTCAGTCACTACAGTTCCCGTACCGAAGACTTGGAATATGAATTCCCTTGGGGCTTCAAAGAAATGTTCGGTCTTGCATACCGTACTGATTTTGATCTTAAAAATCACATCGAAAAATCCGGCGTTGACCTTCGCTACACCGATCCATATACCCAGGAAAAATTCATCCCCCACGTTATCGAACCAACTTTTGGTCTTTCCCGTCTTCTGACTATTATTCTTATGAACGCTTACTTCGAAGACACCGACAAGAAACGAGTGGTCATGAAATTCCCCAAAAATCTTGCTCCTTACAAGGTCGCCGTTTTCCCGCTTCTCGGCAACAAAGAAGATCTAGGCAACAAAGCTAAAGATGTCTACAGCTTACTCAAAAAAGACATGAGTGTCGTTTTGGACGAAAGAGGTAACATCGGCAAACGTTACTTCACCCAAGACGAAATTGGCACTCCTTTCTGTGTCACTGTCGACTTCGACACTCTTTCCGACAACTCTGTCACAGTCAGAGACCGAGATACCATGACTCAGAAAAGAATCAAAATCACTAACCTTTCTGCTTACCTTTTGAAGAACATAAATTAAAACCGCACCTTTCGGTGCGGTCAAAAATCAGAGAATTAGTTACAAATTACTTTCACTACTTTTTCCATTTGGTCTTGAAACAGGCTATCTTCCCTTCGCGCCATGGGACGTACTTCAACGCACAAATCATTTCCATAGCGCTTCAATCTGAAGTGCCACCAAATACTCCGTAAGTAGAGTGATATATCCAAGTTGTCTACCTCCGCAAATGGAACCAAACTAGCTCCAACCACAACTTTGTGCCTTGCAAGAGATCTGCAATATTCATCTAGTGACGCAAATATCAAAGGACCACCATAACGGTCAGGGAGATACCCGGCCGCAGACTCATGGATATATCGTTTCCAAACTCTATCCTGTGGGTAATCTCCCAAGAACAAATTTATCCGCTCACCCAATTTATTAAGCACCCACACAGCCTCTTGTGGCGAAACAGAAACCGTAAATTGAACAGATGACGTTCGAGCCAGGGGCGCTAAGGCATCCCGTCCATCCAGATCCAGCCAGACTGCATCCCGCTCGTCGGGAATTACCAGCAAATCTTCTTCTCCGGACAATATTGGTGCAAAGTATGGTTCAGCTCCAAATACCGAAGCAGCTTTATAGAGCTGATCTAGACACTTTTTAGCGATGTCGATTACTCCTGTCTGAGTCGAAACCTTTGTAGAAACTTCCATATTATGCCTACCAAGTTCATAGAATATGCGGTTGCCGTCTTTGTCCACGAGTGTTGTAATTAGATCTCCTTTAAGACCTTCCACCTTCCACTGTTTTTCAGCCAGAAATCTCAGCATATGTTGAGACACTTTTGTCTCTACCGGCTTACCATCCTTGTCGACAAACTGGGTTTCAATTTCTGCTCCGATTGTATGAAGCGTTTGGGATGTGATCCCCTCTGTAAAGTACCTAATCAGTTTTTTCATAACTCTCTCCTTGTTAAAGAACTCGTTTTCCTTAAACGGGTGGAAAACAAACCCCCTCCTTATAAGGAGGGGGTTGACTTCATATTTTTGACAAAGATCAAGACAACCCTCTCCCTAAAAAGAGAAAGTTGTGATGATAGAAGTTGCCAAAAATTATATTCATTTTTATGTCAGTTCCAAATACTTTCTTAATCCTTCATAAAAAGTCATCACCGAATTGATATCCACCCACTCATCATTCGAGTGGATTTCTCCCCCCAAAGGTTTGTGCATCATTACCGGGCTCTTTAGTAGAGCAAAGTGACGAGCATCGGAAGCCCCGTAAGTTTGTTTAACGACTATTTTTTTGCCAAAAGCCTCCTCCATCACTCTCAAGTATTTTGTTACTTCCGGATCATTTATATCCGTGAAAGTGGGTAATCCTGTCGAGAGTTTTGACACTTCTATTTCCAATCTCAAGTTTTTGATTATCCCTTCAACTACCGATGTGATATTTTCGATCGAATCCTTCTCAGGATATCTAAAGTCAATTTTCATCTCAGCTTCCGGACAAACTTGATTGGTGGAGACTCCCCCATTAATCGTCCCAATATTCATGGTTGTCTCCCAACTCTCTATCAGATTGTTTTTCCCATAGATTTTCAGTAGCTCAGCGCCGAGCAACACTAGTGAATCAATCGCGTTCTTTCCAAGCCACGGTCTTGAAGCGTGAGCCGGTATACCTTTAGAAACAAGTCTCAGCTGACAAACCCCTTTTGCTTTATCCACAAAGCTCAAGTTCTCACCTCCATCGGGAACAATAAATATTTTTGGTGCAAAGCCCCTGTCTGCGACTGGCTTAGCCCCTTCAAAACCTCCCACTTCCTCATCTGTAGTAATCATCAGACAAAAATCAATATTTTTTGTTTTTGCCTCATTCAGCAAGGCCACACCCAAGGGAATCGAAAACTTCATATCACAAGTCCCTCTTCCTATAGCTTTTTCTCCCTCCACTTTCATTACAAACTGGTCATCTCGACCTGCTACCACATCCATGTGCACCATGTAGCAATACTTCGGAGTGTTCCCTTTAATCACCTGGGCAATCAGCACTTCTCCTTTCCCATTTCTTACTCTTTCAATATCAATTCCTCCTCCAATCATTTTTACGACATAATCAAGCGCTCGAGAATTCTCTTCCGTTTCACCCGGCAAAGTTTTAAATGCCACTAGGTCTGTCAATTGTTTTGTTAAGTCATCTTTAGTCATTTTGCTTTTAATTTCTTAATTGCATCCTGGATAAACAAAGTCTCCTGCTCTCCGGTCTTCATATTCTTGAGAGATATTTTTTTAGCTTGTACTTCATCTCCGCCAATTATTACTACATATGGGATGCCTTTTTTATTGGCATATTTAAGCTGTTTATCAATTTTTACCTCTTTACTGGGATAGATTTCCGTCACTATATCCACCTCTCTCAAAGCCTTCATTATTTGCAGTCCATTTATAAAATACTCTCCACTCATCAAACACACCAATACTTTTGAAACAGTCGAAAATTCCGGCACCAAACCAAACTGCAGACAAGCTTCCAGGGTTCTATCAAATCCCAAACCAAATCCTGTTCCGGGTATTTCCACTCCGGCGATTTTACTTACTAAGTCGTCGTAACGCTCCCCACCCAACACTGAGCCATTGCCAAACCCCTCTATCTTTACCTCCCAAATCGGACCGGTGGAATAGGAGAATGATCGGGAAAGTGTTGGTTCAAATTTATACCAGCTTGAGTCAAAGCCGGTTTCCTTTAGATAGGCAAAAATATTGTTTATTTTTTCGTTTGGTTTCAGATCTCTCACTTGTTTAAAAAACTTTATAGCCTGGTCCCTCTCAATCCCTTTTTCAATCATTTCCCTTATTACTCCCATCTCTCCGATCTTGTCCAGTTTATCAATTGAAACGATGGCTTCGTAGGGAATTCCTACCAAAAGCTCTCGATCATTTACAGACACACAGGCATTCTTAAAACCCAGCTTCCTATATATTTCCAGAGACAAACCAATTACTTCGGCATCAGCCAAATAAGAACTCTCCCCAAAAATATCGGCATCACACTGGACAAACTCTCTATACCTACCCTTTTGAGGCTTCTCTGCTCGGAACGCCGGCTGTATTTGATATCTCCGAAAAGGCATCGGTAATATTTGGGCATATTCCGCCACCACCCTGCAGGTTGGCACGGTTTGATCATAACGAAGCGCCACTTCACGACCGGCATTATCTTTAAATTTAAAGAATAGTTGTTCGCCCAGTGGCTCTAGTGTAGGGGTCTCCATCGGATCAAACCCCCATAGTTCGAACACTTCTTCAATTTTCCTCTTCAGCCACTGCCGTTCCAAAGCCTCTTTCGGCAAAAAGTCTCGAAATCCCTTTAATGTTTGTATTTTAGTCATATATTTTGTTTAGTTTAAACCTACTTAATAATACCTCGTATCCCTCCAAAAACGAAAAAACCTCCGCTTGGGAGGTTTGTACGATTAATTAAATAAGTCCGTTAAACCCCACCAAACGAATGGTTCCAGTAGGCGTGATGGATAGCAAACACAAACTTACTCATGGAAGTATTCTATCACAGTCTGTCAACCTAGCCTCAAACCGTGATCGGGACGATTCTGGGTTGAAGTGCCTTCTTATAGTCCTCAGACTTCATGGCTATCGAAAAACGTCTATCTCCCGCATTAAAGATCATCCTTTCATTCTCGAACAGTTTAGGATCAACCGTCATATCAAGACCAAAAAAGTTACCAAAGGGTGGCACTCCTCCCGGCTCTACTCCTCCGGTAATATTATTGACTTCAGCTTCAGTTGCAAAGCGAATATCTTTCGCACCAAACAATGTTTTTACTTTCCTCTCATCAAATCTAAGATTTGCAGGCACCACCAGCATCACAAATTTTTTATCTGTCTCAGACTTCTTTATCCTTACTATCAGAGCCTTGGCACCTTGATTGAGTGAATAACCCGTCCGAATACTTGCCGCCTCTTCACTAGTCCTCACGGCTTCATGTTCAAACGTTTCAAACCAATATTGATTTTGTTTAAGCAAGGCGAGAATTTTATCTACAATTGGGTGATATTCCATGGCTAAATTAATTATTTCACCAGCTTCAAATACTTCCTCTTTCCAATTCTCACTACGTTTTCCCCTTGATTTAACGCCAGTTCGACTTCGCCATCAATTCTTTTTTCGTTCAGATAAATGGCTCCCTCTTTTAGCAGTGTCTTAAACTCCGTATTACTGGTTACCAGACCATTCGCCAGAGCGTAAGAAGCCAAAGACGCTTCAGATCCAAGAATAGAAACCGGAAAATCAACCTTAATTATGGGAGTATCTTCCCCAGCAATTTTTTTTACAACTGTATTTTCAAAATATTCTTCAGACGGTTTCGCCTGTTCTTCACCGTGAAGCTCAGACACTATTATTTTTGCCAATTCTTTCTTAAGATTCATCGGGTTCTCGCCTTTTTGGAGACGCTCCTTAGCTTCATCAATTACCGTCTGTTCTACATTGGTACCCATCAGGTAGTAAGTCAAAATTATATCGTCGGCGATAGACATCACCTTCCCGTATATTTCCTCTGGGGCATCTTCCAACCAGATCGCGTTATCCCAAGTCTTACTCATCTTTCGCCCATCGGTTCCCGGTAAAAATCCATTGGCTACTATAAAACTTTCCTTGTCTTTTATGTTTTTTTGTAAGGTTCTCCCCGCCTGCATATTAAATGTTTGGTCGGTTCCTCCCAGCTGAATATCGGTATCCATAATATAACTGTCATACCCCTGCATTATTGGGTAAAGCACTTCCGGCAGACTCACTCTTTTCCCTTCGGTCAATCTTTTCTTTATTAGTTCTCGGCTAATAAAATCATTGAGAGAAAAATTTTGAGTCAGTTTCAGCACCTCACCGAAATTTAGTTTACTAAGCCACTCACTGTTATGGTGTACTTGGATTTTTGAAAAGTCCAGCAGTTTAGCCGCCTGTCTTTTATAAGTTTGAAAATTTTCCGTTATCTGCTCATCGGTTAGTACTGGTCTTTCGGTCTCTTTGTCGGATGTATCTCCTACCTTAGTAGTAAAATCCCCAATCAAGAAAGTTACCTTATGTCCCAAGTCAGCCAAAATTTGCAATTTCCGGAGAGGGAAAGCGTGTCCCAAATGAATCTTTGTGGCCGTCGGATCAATACCCAAATAGACATTGAGTTTTTTACCGGAGTTCAAGACCTTCTCCAGCTCCCCTCGGTTGGGAATAATATTCTCCACCCCTCGGGTGACCAAAGATTCAATTAATTCTTTTTTTCTCTTCTCTTCCATACTTCCAATTTTACCCTATTTACTCTTAGCTAACAGTTTCTTATCAAACGTAACCAATTCCCCACCTAGTCGTTTCGATTGTTCCAAAACTAAACAATCAACATAAGAAATATTGGTCATCAAAAAATATTCAAGCGTTTTCATCACCAGTTCTCTGTTTTCTAAAACAATCTCACTAGTGTCAAAAAAAGATTTCAAGGCAGAAAAAATATCTATCCTACTTACCTTGTAAAACCTTGTCAAAGTATAGACACACTCCATAACGACTTCTCTAGTAACAAATACCTGTTTACCAGACTTCTTAGCTTCATCTAGCGTGTTTTTAACCTTTTCGCACTGTACCAAATTATCCTTCAACAAGTACCTCAAAACCGCATTTGAATCTATAATATACAAACTATTCATCAGCAACGCTTGCCAGATAATCTTCAACGATTGCCTTTTCAAACGCCTCTTTCTCCAGTTTTCTGATCTGACTGGCGGTTTTCCCTTTTATCGCATACTTATGCAATATACCTCCGAGAGACAATATATCCGGTACCGGCTCCACCAACCAACCTGTTTCAGTGGTTGCCGGAATGCTGATCTGACCCTGGCTGGTTAAGCTAATCGTTTGTATCATATCCATTAATATAACACGTTTACATTACTTTGTCAAGTTTCCATTACAGACTTTTTTCCCTGTCTTCCTTAATAATTTTTCCGGCAAATTCGGCTAGGGTCATCGCTCCCAGATCTTTCTGCCCCCTTTGTCTCACCGAAACCTGATTACTCTCTGCTTCTTTTTCACCCACAATTAGCATGTACGGTACTTTGGAGGCTTCCGCGTTTCTGATTTTTTTGCCGAGAGAATCGGCATCTCTGTTTAGCTCTACCCGGACATCCTGTTCTTCGAGCTTCTTCATAACTTCTTCCGCATAGGCCATTGTTTTCTCGGATACCGGCAGGATTGCCACTTGAATAGGTGATAACCACACCGGAAAAGCACCTCCAAAATGTTCTATAAGGATCATCATCGTTCTTTCGGCCGATCCGATGATCGCACGGTGCAACATCACCGGATGTTTCTGGCTACCATCCTGGTCGGTATAGGTGAGACCAAATCTTTCAGGCATCACATAATCTATTTGCAAAGTCGACAACTGCCATTCTCTTCCCAAGGCATCGGTCGCCATCAAATCCATCTTGGGAGCGTAAAATGCCGCCTCACCTGGACCTTGGAAATAATCAATCTTGTTTCTAATCATAATCTCCTCGGCCCATTTCTCCACTTTATCCCAAACTTTGGGGTCCCCCAAATACTTTTCCGGATGTTCTACGTCCCTGGTGGAAAGTCTGTATTTATAGCTAAAACCGAAAGTCCCCATAATTTTTTTTGTCATCTGCAGAGCCATATCAATCTCTTTGTCCACCTGATCTTCTCGGCAAAAAATATGGCAATCATCCTGCGAAAAGGCTCTCGTTCTTCCCAATCCGGACAACTCGCCAGGTTTCTCATCCCGATAAAGCATCGCAAAATCTGTAAGTCGGAGAGGTAAGTCGCGGTAACTTCTCGGTTGGGCAGCATAAATTTGGGTGTGTTGCGGGCAGTTCATGGGTTTTAGAAACATTTCCTCATCGGAAAAATTGGACACCACCCTAAACATCGAATCTTTGTACTTATCATAATGTCCGGAAGTCTTAAATAAATCTGCCTTGGCAATTTGAGGTGTCCATACTTGGGTATATCCTTCTTCAAACTGCATTTCTTCAACATAATCGTTCAAGGTTCTCCTAACAAACGAGCCTCTTGACGAATAAAGTGGCAAGCCACTACCCACCAAATCGGAAAAAGAAAACAAATCCAGTTCTCTACCCAGTTTCCGGTGATCGCGTTTCCTTGCTTCCTCCATCTGGGAAATATATTTATCAAGTTCTTCCTGTGTCTCAAAAGCCGTACCATAAATCCTCGTCAGCATTTTATTCTTCTCATCCCCATGCCAATAAGCTCCGGCCACCGAAAGCAGTTTAAATGCCCCT
>Ga0075756_110_pt1 | contig 58386 bp, 54 predicted proteins | sample RifGroB2_FD_67823 | JGI IMG/M metagenome (GOLD analysis project Ga0075756, IMG submission 67823) | Microgenomates (Collierbacteria) bacterium GW2011_GWB2_45_17 | reverse complement strand
TATCGCCTGCCTTACAAGCCTCACTGCCTTTGCCATCAAACCCTCCTACCCCATCCTTATCTACGCCTACCTCTCTCTCCAGTACCTCTTCTCCGAATATCTCTACCCCAAGATATAATCGTCATCGCAAATCTTGTAGTCGAGATGTGGCTCTCCTGGATACCCCTTGCGGGTAGATCCATTCCCCGGATTGCCGCGGTCACCTAGGCAACCTCGCAATGACGGAAGAATCGATTAGGGTTTACTCTGCTGCGTTAGCCATAAATTCAATCATGTCACGCAATTACCGCATACTATATATCTCATTATCAATAGACATCACTCTACATCAGATAATATTTTCACAACAAAGCCGAGCCTATTTAGTATTTCCGCGCGATATTTAAAAATATTAGCCACAATATCCGCATGAAGATAATTTATCCCGCAAACATCTGCGTCAATAATCTATGTCATTCCGGGTACCGACCCGGAATCCATACAAATTATTACCTATTTTATCGATTCTCCGCATCCTTTCTCTCCCTCTTGACTTGGTCACAATCTCTTATTATATTAGTATATAGCCTAGTATATTACCGTCTAATATCGTCTAATCCAAACCTAAAACAAAGTTATCAACACTTAATCAACACATGTTAATTACCGACTACTCCGAATCGTCATTGCGAGGTTGCCTAGGCGATCGCGGCAATCTATATAACAAAAATTCGTTTCTCCCCGAACTTCTCACCGCCGGCCTGATTTTTATTCTCCCCATTATATTTTTACTGGTCATCACTGCCAGTTAAATTTTATGTACCTGCCCGACCAAGTAGAACTGTTAAAATTCTTCCAAGCCTTTCTCCAGCAGGCCGGTCTTTCTTCCGTCTCTATCAAAAACTACCTCTCCGATCTCCGCCACTTCCTCTCCTTTACCTCGCCAGAGCCTTCGGCGGCGGCGGGCCTCACCCTCACCACCAAAGACATCTTCCAAAATCTCAATCAATACCTCGATCCCTATCTTCAAGCTCAAAAAGCCTCCTTCACTCCGGCAAACACCACTGCCAGGCGCCTCGCCTCCATCCGCCGCTTCTCTACTTTCCTGCACGCCCAGTTCGGCCTCGCCCCTCTCCAGGGCCAGGCCTTAAAGGGCACCAATCCTCAAGGCCTGGCCCTACAGGGTGTGTCACCCGCCGCTTCCCTCTCCTCCGCCAAAATACCGTCAAAAACTACCTTTCGGATCTTCATCACTTCTTTCTCTGGACTGCCAACCAAACCCCCTTTACCGACCAAAATCTGGTCAACATTCTTAGCGAACAGCTACTTTCCACCTATGTTACCTACCTAAAACTATCTCATACTAGTACTTCCGTCATCAACCGTCGCCAGTCCTCCATCAAAAAGCTCACCAAGTTTTCTTACGAGCAAAGCTATCTCCCCGAAAATCCTTTCGAACTGAAAGCTACTCCCCAGACTCTCTCTCCCCTGGCCTGGCTGGAAAGACTGACCCAAAGAAAGAAAGAATCCCCCACGCCTAGAAACAGACTCGGCCAAGCCTACGACCGCTACCACGCTCTGCCTTGGACGCCCTACCTCAATCTGGCTCTCCTAGTCCTGGCCACTACCGCCATGGCTATCTTCGCCTACAATCAGATCGTGAGCCAAGCGAGACCCAGCTCCGCCGCCACTTCACTTACCCCTCCCAAAAGACAACTTTCCTTCCAAGGCAGGCTCACCGACAGTGGCGGCACTCCCATCACCACCGCCGTCAACGTAGTTTTCAAGCTCTACAACGCGCTCACCGGCCCCACTCAGCTCTACACCACCGGTACCTGTTCGATCACTCCCGACCAAGATGGCATTTTTAACACTCTCCTAGGCGACACTGTCTGTGGTGCGGAAATAACTTCCACTGTTTTCACGGACAATCGGGACGTTTATCTGGAAATCACCGTCGGCGCCGAAACTCTAACCCCCCGTCAGCAAATTGCCACCGTCGGCTACGCTCTCAACTCCGAAACCCTCCAGGGGTATCCGGCATCTTCGTCCGCCACCATCAACACCGTACCGGTGGTCGACAACTCCGGCAACATCAATATCGCTGCCCCCTCTCCTTCCCTCATTTCCAGTTCCGGCACTTTTTCTGTTCAAGGTCAAGTCCTGGCCCTCAAAACTGGCACTGACTCCGGTGGCGACGTTATTTTTCAGCCGGACGCCCTTGGCTCCGGCCAAATCCTGGCTCTGGGTGGCACTACCACCGAAGACTCTTTTAGAGTCACGAACGCCAATCTCACTTCCGGCTCTCTCCTCTCGGGTTACGTAGGGAACGACACGGCGACCGGCAGGCTCCTCTCTCTTACTTCAGGCTCCACCGAGACCGATCGCTTCTGGGTGGCCGCCGATGGCCGAGCCTATCTAAACACCAACGCCACCGACTCCGCTTTTATTGTAAATCAATCAGGCGCCGGCAATCTTTTTTCCGCCTCCGCCTCCGGCGTGGCCAAGTTTACTCTAAACAACGCGGGAATTATCTCTCTTCTGGACGGCGTGGCTCACACCCTTGATGATATTGCCGGCAACTTAACTCTGACTTCCAACTCCACCATCATCTCCCTAAACGACAACGTTACCTTCGCCGGCACCACCACTCTCAACTCTCTCTCTTACACCTGGCCCAGCTCTCAAACAACTAACTATGTCTTACAAACCAACGGCTCCGGCACGCTCTCTTGGGTGGCTCAATCTGCCGGTGGTTCCTCAAACTGGCGCATCACCGCCGGCGCCCTCTCCCCCATAAACGACACGCTCGACCTCCTCGTGGGCAGTACGGCCTCGACCTCGGCCAAGTTCGCGGTCCTAAACGTCAAGACGGCAACCTGGCGACCACCGCGAAGCAATCTCTGACCCTGGGTAACTCCACTACCGGAAATATTATTCTAAACGCCGGCAACGTCGGCATCGGGACGACGGGGCCTGGGGCAAATCTGGAAGTTGCCGGCCAGTGTATCGAAGAAAACTCCTTAGTCAGCACTTCTGTCGGTGAGAAAAAAATCAAAGACATTCAGTCCGGCGACCAAGTTCTGTCTCTCAACGAAGCAACCGGACAGTTTGAGTACCAGATCGTCGAAAAAACCCTGGACATGGGCACCAAAGAAATCTATGAATTAACTACCGAAACAGGCAAAAGAATTGAAACGACCGCCAATCACCCGTACTTAGCGAGAACCAAATTACTTAAAGAAAGCGATATAGGTCAGCAACAAAGCAACCAACGCCAGTCCGAAAGCAATAGCCACTCGGGCGTTGATATCAAGAATGTCGAATTTTTCAATATTTTTCATAATCTCAACCAAGATGCTATTAACAATGAAACTATAGCAAATACTAAATCACCCGTCAACATCACTAACCTTTTCGCTCCTTTTACATTAGAAAAATTAGGCACAATAAATGCGGCTCCAAACCAACCGGCTGACAAATTAACAAACAAATCAGAAACCACCGATGACCAAGCCGGATTAATTGACATCAATAATACTTTACCACAATGGACCAAGGTCATCTATCTCAACAAAGGTGACGAAATCGCGGTCTTGAGTCCAATAGGGTCTGTCCTTAACGGATCTGGTTCCCCAAAAAGGACAGACCCTAACGGAGAATTACAATTTGAAAAAATCATCTCCATTCGCATCCTCCCAGCCAAACATGTCTACGATCTCCAAATTGCCAACACCCACAACTTCGTCGCCAACGGCATCGTGGCTCACAACACCTATATCAACAGCACGGCAACTACTGCCAGTGTGAAAGGCTTGGAGATCGCCCAGTCGGGAGCAATTACCGGTACCGGCTATGGACTGTATGCCGCCAAGACCGGCGCTTCTACCACCAACGTCGGTGGTTACTTCTCCGCTTCAGGAGCTACCAACAACTACGGCTTAATTGTTGGCGCCGGCAACGTCGGCATCGGGACGACGGGACCGGGGGCAAACCTTGAAATCTATGATTCCGCAGTTAGCGGCAACCAAATATTATTCACGATAGGTTCAAATCTAAACACAACTGCGTTTTATGTTGATGAGGATGGAGATACTTCCCTTGATGGCTACCTGCGACTTGAAGCAAGCCAAACAGCTCTTTCATCTGTGAGTGTACCTACCATATACAACTCGAACAGTGGAGATCTTTACCTGCAAGCGAGAACAAATATACAAAAGAACATTCACTTTGCGACATATAATGGGACGGCAATAGGCACACGAATGACAATAGATAATTCCGGCAACGTCGGCGTCGGGACGACGGGGCCGGACGCTAAATTGGATTCTTTAGCCACGACCGAACAATTAAGACTGACCTACACCGACGGCACTGTCTACTCCGCCCATACCGTTGACTCCTCCGGCAACCTGACCATTGACAACACCGGCACCAAAACAATCATTGCCGACGATCTCCAAATTACCGGTGGAGATATTTTGGATAGTAACGGTAATGAATCAATCCGGTTTGGCACCACGGCCTCGGCCGTGAATGAAGCCACTTTAACCAATGCCGCTACCGCCGGCACCGTCTTACTTGCCGCCACCGGTGGAGATACGGACATTGCTTTATCAATTGACAGTAAAGGGGCTGATGCCTTAAATCTCAATGGCACCGCCACCGGGGACGTAAATATTGCCGGCGGATATGGAGGTACCGGCTGTACCGTGACCAATAGCAATGGCAACCTCTCTTGTAATGGAACCATCACCGGAACATTTGCCGGAACCCTCCCTTGGTCTTCTATCATTGCGCCAACTGCCAATCTCTCCCTCGCTCACGCCGGCTATACCACCGCCTTTACTTTTGATTCACTCACTAGCGCCGATGCCTTTGCTCTTTCATCCACAAGTTTGACAACAGGTACGGCTCTGGCTCTCTCCTCGACCGCCACCGCCTTTAATGGAGAGCTTTTGACTTTAAGTAAAACAGGGTCGTCCGGCTCAACTGCCTTTACCTCGGATATTGCCAATGTCACCTACTCCCAAACATTTAACGGCGGGGCTGGACTTGACTCAACCGGCAATGTCTTGGATCTCTCCCGCGCCATCACTCTCAATAACGTTGGCAATACCCATACCGTATCAGGAGCCGGGGTAACCGTATCTGACTCGGGAACTCAAACCGCCGGAACCTTAACTTGGACCGGAGACACGATGAGGATTGCTCAAAACTATACAGGGGCCAATTCATCAGCTCTAAATATTACCACCGCCTCAACAGATGCCGGAACTTCCAACTTTGCTCTCCGCGTCAATGATGACGGTACTTTTACCGATTCCACTCCTTTTGTGGTTGATGAAGCCGGGCAAGTCGGCATCGGGACGACGGGACCGTTAAGTAAATTAAATGTATATGGTGCTACTAATTCTAATGTTTTACTTAATACTCTTAGTACTTACGACTCCTATATTGACTTGACAGAAGCTAATTCAGAGGCTAATGGCGCCTTTGGTAATGCAAATTCAGGAGGTTTTCGCATGGTGTATGACGGTGGAGATAATAAATTCTATTTAAATTCTGCGACTGGCGTAACGATAAATACAAGGTTGACGGTGGATAGAGACACTGGCAACGTCGGCATCGGGACGGCGGGACCGGATGCTAAGTTGGATTCTTTGGCACTCACCGAACAACTAAGACTAACTTATACGGACGGCACAGTCTACTCCGCCCATACCGTCGATTCCTCAGGCAACCTAACCATTGATAACACCGGCACCAAAACCATCATTGCCGACGATCTGCAGATAACGGGTGGAGATATCCTGGATAGTAATGGCAACGAATCAATCCGCTTTGGCACCACCGCCTCGGCCGTCAACGAAGCTACTTTGACTAACGCAGCCACAGCTGGCACCGTCTTGTTTGCCGCCACCGGTGGAGATACTGACGTTGCTTTATCAATTGACAGTAAAGGAGCTGATGCGCTCAATCTCAATGGCACCGCCACCGGTGATGTCAACTAACGGCACCATCACCGGAACATTCGCCGGCACCCTGCCTTGGTCATCCATTATTGCCCCCACCGCCAATCTCTCCCTGGCTCATGCCGGCTATACCACCGCCTTTACTTTTGATTCACTCACTAGCGCCTCTGCTTTTGCTCTCTCCTCCACCTCCACAGCCGGAGGAGCTAGTGGAGTTTCTAAACTTTTGGATATTAGTAGATCAGGCGCCAACTCCAATGCTTCCCATACCGCCTATGGACTCTATTCTGCCGTTACCAACACCGGCACCACTTCCATCAATATCGGCGGCTACTTCTCCGCCTCTGGGGCTACCAACAACTACGGCTTAATTGTTGGCGCCGGCAACGTCGGCATCGGGACGACGGGACCGGGAGCGAAACTGGATGTAAGAGATGGAAATCTTCTTTTGACAGATACCGATATAGCACATGGTATGGTGGACTTTGCTCCAACCAATTCTATTTTACAAATAAAACCTACACATGCCACTGTTGGTGGTGCTGGTTTGGCTGGTATAAGTACAAGCGCAGCTTTTCCCGGTATACAAATGGAGGGAATAATTGGAGTAGATGATCCAACCGACACAACTCCCGCAATATGGTTAAGTGGTAACAAGAAAAGTGGTGTTAATCGTGTGGCATTGGGGGCGCTTGAAACTGTTTTCCAGGTCGCTACAGGAATTATAGGTAGTGATACAAAGTTGTTGTCAATTTTAGGTAACGGCAACGTCGGCATCGGGACGACGGGGCCGGATGCTAAACTTGATTCTTTGGCAACTACGGAACAGCTCCGCCTCACCTACACTGACGGCACGGTCTATTCCGCCCACACCGTTGACTCCTCCGGAAACCTGACAATTGACAACACCGGCACCAAAACCATCATTGCCGATGATCTCCAAATCACGGGTGGGGATATTCTTGATAGCAACGGCAACGAATCAATCCGCTTTGGCACCACCGCCTCTGCCGTCAACGAAGCTACTCTCACCAATGCCGCCACCGGTGGAACAGTCACTCTGGCCGCCACCGGAGGAGATACCGACGTTGCTTTATCAATTGACAGCAAAGGAGCGGATGCTTTAATAACGGCACCATCACCGGAACATTCGCCGGCACCCTGCCTTGGTCATCCATTATTGCCCCCACCGCCAATCTCTCCCTGGCTCATGCCGGCTATACCACTGCCTTTACTTTTGATTCACTCACTAGCGCCTCTGCTTTTGCACTCTCCTCTACCTCCACCGCCGGAGGAGCTAGTGGAGTTTCTAAACTTTTAGATATTAGTAGATCAGGCACCAATGCCAATGCTTCCCATACCGCCTATGGACTCTACTCTGCCGTGACCAACACCGGGACAACTTCCACCAACGTCGGCGGCTACTTCTCCGCCTCCGGGGCTACCAACAACTATGGTTTGATAGTGGAAAATGGATCGGTCGGCATCGGAACAACCGCTCCTGGGGCAAATCTGGAAGTTGCCGGCCAGTGTATCACCGGCGACTCACTCCTTTCTTTAGCTGACGGCTCCACTCAAAGAATCGACCAAGTCAAAGGTGGTGAATATGTTTTATCTTTTAACGAAACTACCGGCCAGCTGGAACCCCAGCCAATCAAAGGCTTACTAAACATGGGGGTCAAACCTGTATACAAACTCACCACCAAAGACGGAAAAACTATCAGAACCACAGGTAATCATCCTTACTTGGTAAAAACTTCACTTCCTTCCCAAACGGAACAAGATCAGATAGCCGATGATAGAAATAACAACCAAAGCGATAATAACCAAATAAATGTTAGCCTGCACAACAGCTCACCTTCCTTTCTTGTAAATATAATAGAAAACAATCCAGACCAAACAACTGACGATAGCGGCCAACAAATAAGTGTTGGTAACATTCCATTCAATCATCATCTTACCTCCTTAGCTAATTTTAATGAAATAATAAAGAACACTCCAGATATTACGAGTGAAACAACAAAAGTAACCGTAAAATCAATAATCGATTTAGGGCGAGCCAAAAGTGGGGAAATTGCTCCAGCTGAAAACCAAGCAACCGCAATATTTCCTGCAATTTCCGAAGATCTTCCTAACTGGCCTGTCGATAATCTTCCCATTCCTCCCAATAATATCACAAATCAATCAAATAATGTCAAATCGCCTGCCAACAAAAGTTTTAGCCTGGGTTGGACAAAGGTTGTCGATCTTTCCCCCGGCGACGAAATTGCCGTTATGGAAACAACCTCTGATCTTAAAGAGGTAGTCTTTGTCAAAATTGCCTCCATCACATACGTCGGCGAGGAACAAGTTTGGGATATTGAGGTGAAAAACACCCACAACTTCGTCGCCAACGGCATCGTCGCCCACAACACCTATATCAACAGTACCGCTACTACTGCCAGTATCAAGGGACTGGAAATCGCCCAATCTGGAGCCATTACTGGAACCGGCTATGGTCTTTATGCCACCAAGACCGGCGCTTCAACCACCAACGTCGGCGGCTACTTCTCAGCTTCGGGTGGCACCAACAACTATGCCGCCATCTTTGATGCCGGCAACGTCGGCATCGGGACGACGGGGCCTGACGCCAAGCTGGATAGTTTGGCTACTACTGAACAACTAAGACTCACCTACACCGACGGCACAGTCTACTCCGCCCATACTGTTGACTCATCAGGTAATTTAACTATTGACAACACCGGCACCAAAACCATCATTGCCGACGATCTCCAAATTACCGGTGGAGATATCTTGGATAGTAACGGTAATGAATCAATCAGGTTTGGCACCACCGCCTCGGCCGTGAACGAGGCTACTTTAACCAATGCCGCTACCGCCGGCACAGTCTTACTTGCCGCCACCGGTGGAGATACTGACATTGCCCTTTCCATTGATAGTAAAGGAGCTGATGCTTTGAACTTAAACGGCACCGCCACCGGAGACGTCAACCTGGCTGGTGGCTATGGCGGTACCGGCTGTACCGTCACCAACAGCAATGGCAACCTCTCTTGTAACGGCACCATCACCGGAACATTCGCCGGCACCCTGCCTTGGTCCTCTATCATAGCCCCCACTGCCAATCTCTCCCTGGCCCATGCCGGCTATACCACCGCCTTTACTTTTGATTCAGTCACCACCGCCGATGCTTTTGCCCTTGCCTCTACTTCTTTAACCACCGGTACTCTGTTTGACCTCTCCTCTACTTCTACTGCAGGTGGAGCCAGTGGTGTTTCTAAACTTTTGGATATCAGCCGGTCAGGAACCAACTCCAATGCTTCCCATACCGCCTACGGTCTTTACTCAGCCGTCACCAACACCGGGACAACTTCAACCAACATCGGCGGTTATTTCTCTGCCAGTGGCGCCACCAACAACTATGGTCTCCTTGTTGAAAATGGGAATGTGGGCATCGGGACGACGGGACCAGGATCAAAACTACAAATTGATGGAGGCGCAAGCGGTAATGATATCCTTCGAATTATTAGGGAGTCTAATGCAAATAATTCATTTGCTTTTTCTGCTCCTGGTAATGACGCTTTACTTGTAATGAAAGAGCTTAATGCGGGTACAGCGTGGGCAATGGGAATTGACACATCTAATTCTGACAGCTTTACATTATCACAAAGCACCGCTTTTGGTACAAATGATTATTTTACCGTAGTTGGGCAAGGAGGTAACGCCGGCAACGTCGGCATCGGGACGACGGCGCCAAGTAACCCGTTGCACATAGCGGCACAAGCTCCCAGAATTCGTCTTGAAGATACTTTGGGTACTTCTAATTATAGTGTCATCTCAGCGGATAACGGACAAATAATTTTATCTGCTGATGAAGGCAGTCAACAAGGAAATTCTGCCTTTATAGTTAAAGTTGATAATAGTGAAAAGTTGCGAGTTGATAGTAGCGGCAACGTCGGTATCGGCACCCTTACCCCTGACAAAAAACTCTCTGTCTGGGGTGGAGATGGCAGTATCATGGATCCGACTGATCTTGGGACTGAGAGTCTGACCAATGGCAACTTGACTGCCGGCACTTCCTGGACTCAAACTACCGACTGTGCTTTGGCTACTGATGCCGCCACCTGTACCTTTGCGGCTGGCACTGCCTCAACCGTCCAGCAAGCCAGTGGAACCCTGGCTGTGGCCGGAGTTGGCTCACGTTGGTACAAGTTTGTCTACACCGTCTCCGGTTTGACCGGTACTCCTACTGCCAATATCACGACAGCTTTTGCTTCTGCGACCACTGCTTTGACTTTGACGGCCGGTACCCAGACTACTTATTTCAAATCAGCCACCACTCCCACTGACTTTGTCATCACCACTACTCTCACGGCAGGACAAGCTTTCACCCTTGATACTTTCTCGCTCAAAGAAGTCCAGGGTGGAGATTTTGCCCTTGGTGGTATCCTCACCGGTGGTGGGACTACAGGTTTGAAAGTCTTGGCCAATGGAAATGTGGGAGTGGGAACGGTAGCTCCTGATAGTAAATTCCATACGGTCGGAGGAGATGTGTATATTGCCCCCGATACCGGATATACTTTTGATAACGGCACGGCCAACGAAGATCTTTATGTCTATGGAAATGCGGAAGTTGACGGCACTCTGTACGCTACCGATGTCAGTTGTGTCAACTGTCTTGATTTTTCCAATTTTGAAGATACTTTAGATCTTGATGCTAATTTGATTTTAAATCAAACTACCTTTACTTGGACACAAAACTTTACCGGTGACACAACGACGGGCGTAACTTATAATGCCAATTCATTGACTACGGGAACTGCTATTAGTTTAGCCTCAACTTCAACCGCACTTACAACTGGCGGTCTTTTAAATATTACCGCGTCAGGAAATCCTGGCGCTTCGTGGACGGGAAATCTTGCTAAGATTGAATATACCACAAGTACAGACGCTGATATTGACGGCTCGGCTCTAAAAGTTGGCATAACTGGAGCTGGAGCCGGCGATGGCACAGCTTTAAATGTAACGACCGCCCAAACTGGTACTTCTGCTTATGCTCTCCGAGTCAACGATGATGGCACTTATACCGATACGACTCCTTTCGTAGTTGACTATGCTGGCAACGTGGGGATTGGGACGACGGCGCCTGCTTACAAACTCGATGTCGTCGGCGATGTCAATATCACTGGCAATTACACGGTGAACGGCTCCCCTCTATCATCGAGTAACTGGCAAAGAACCTCTCTTTCCTTGGCTCCGGCCCAGATCACTGACTCGGTCAATCTCGGCGCCACGGCCACCAGCTCCGCTCTGATCCATCTCTCCGGGTCAAGTGATGATAATCAATCTTTCTTCATGAACCCACTCGGAATTGGCTTCAACTCCGTCACCACCCCGATCACGAACGCCCTCGCAGTTCTTGAAACCGAGGGGCACATCCTACCCCACTCCGACCTGACCTACTCGCTAGGCAGTAGCACCCAAACTTGGACAGGTTTATATGTCAATCAAATTGCCGACGACTCCGGCACCGCCACCATTGATGTTCTCAATAATCAGCTGACCAATGGCGACTGGAAGGTGGCCTCCAAACTGAGAATTGGTAGCACCGTCGCCCCCACCTTCAACCTCGATGTCACCGGCACCGCCACCATTTCCGGCACTTTGGGTACAGAAAGTACTCTTTATGTCAAAGGTGATTCAAACCTGGCCGGTACTGTCACCGTCGGTGGAGGCTCCGGCAAGATGGACGTTGGAACGGTCGACCCGCCATACACCATTAACGGTGAAAAATACGCCACCTACCTCTCCAGCACCATTGGTATCAAAGAAGAAGTTATGGGAAAGATTACCGTTTCGGAAGCAGTGGACGGCTTGGGCTATCGAGTTCTTATCGACCTAGACGCTCAGCCCAAAGGTTCCGACCTCTGGCTTTTTAGCAAAACCACCGATCTAAAAGCCAACATCGATAGTCTTTCTGTCCTCCTCACCGCCGCCGGTCAAGCCAAAACCTGGTACGAAGTCGACGAGCCAAACAAAATTCTCGCCATTTACTCCTCCACTCCGGCCGATGTCACCTATCGCCTGACCGCTCCCAGATTCGATAGTGCCCAGTGGGCCAATACCAGAACCTCCGGCGCCGTCGGTTTCGTCTTAAACGACCCGGACAACAACCAAAACACTGCCGGTACCGGTCTGCTCAGTTCCCTGATTATTGCCCCAGAACTGATTGCCAAAGTTGATGGCTCCTATCAAGTAAAAATTAATGGTCAAGAAACCAAAGAGGTCTCCTCTTTCTTCCAAAGTCTAATTGCCAATCTAAAGGTCGGTGCTCAAGTAGTTACCGATCTGGTCGCCACCAACTTAACAGTCCGCACCAAACTCATTTCTCCCATCGCCGACATCGATCAGCTCAAAGTCATCGATGCCACCATCTCCGGCACTCTTTACGCCGACAATATCAAGGGCAAAACTGTCGACCATCTCACCACCCAGCTGGATCTTCTGAGCGAAAAATACTCCACCGCCTCCGCCATTCTGGCCGACCTCCAAGCCAAGTACACTTCTTACGACTCTCTCGCACTAGGCACCAATAACTCCGCACCAATCACCGATAGTGACCCGCTGGCTCTTTCACCCCTCGCCACCACCTCGGCCACTCTACCCTCAGATCTAGTCCTCGACTCCCTCTTGGTCAACGGCTCGCTCTTTGCCCAGTCATTTAGTTCTTTCGACAGCGATCTGTACATCCAACCCACCGGCGACAAACCGGTCCACCTCCTAGCGAATCTAATGACGCTTTACCCCGACGGCAAAATAGTGGTCAATGGCGATCTCTTGATTACCGGTACTATATATAGTATGGGGCTCGACACCCGCACCGCCACCGTCTCGGGCACTCTCGCCGCCGGCGGCCTCATCATCGCCTCGGACAATCTCGATCAGACGGCCACCATTTCGGCCCAAACCGGCTCCAACACCACCATCGGCACTGCCACCATTGCTAGTGGGTCGGCCGAAATAGTCGTTGCCAACCAAAAAGTTACCGATCAGACCCTGATCTACCTCACCCCCATCTCCGACACTTCCAACCAAGTCCTATATGTCAAGTCCAAACAAGCTGGTACGGGCTTCACCGTCGCTGTCCCTGCCTCCCCCTCCGCCGGAATCTCCTTCAACTACTGGCTAGTGGAGACAAAATAGTACAATAAACTATGGTTATAAAAAATGCCTGCCCGCCTAAACTACGAAGTTGTTGGCGGGGTTTTACCCTGGCCGAGCTTCTGATTACCGGCTCTCTTCTTACTATCCTGGGGCTAACCGCTCTAGTCGGCCTAAATCCCATGCTTCAAATACTTAGAGGTTACGATACCCGCCGTAAAGCCGATCTCTTTCAAATCAAGACCGCTTTCGAATCCTACTACACCGACCACGACTGCTATCCCTCAAAGGACATTCTCAAAAACTGTGGCAGTAGCGATCTGGCTCCATATCTGGCCACTATCCCTTGTGACCCCAGCTCCAAACAACCTTACCCTATTTACTTCGGTGCCGACGAAAGCGAATCTTGTCCCCAAAAATTTTCGATCTACGCCCAAATAAGTAACACCAAAGATCCAGACGGCAATCTCATCACCTACTGCCCAAACACCATCGCCCAAACCTCTGTCAACGCTCTATTTACCGATACCGTCGCCGGCTGTAGTGGCCAAGAAATTTGTCAAAATCTCTACGGCTGTCGAGGCGGAGCCTGTGTTCTCCTGTTTCTCGACACCACCCCCACCTGTGGCTTTACCTACTGCACCTCCGACTGCAACGCCATCAACTGCGCCAAAAAAAATGCCCGAGGGATCTATGTCAACGAATGTCGCTGAGTTTTAGCTTCAGTTCTGCCAACCCCTGACCATTGCCGCTCGAGATCGGTAAGATATCAATCTTTTTTTTCTTAAAATATTCCACCATTTCTTTTATATTATCTTCACTAACTAAATCAATTTTACTAAGCACCACAATTTCCTCTTTTTTATCAATCTCGCCGCCATAATTTTTTAATTCTTTTCTGATTTTTTGATAATTCTCCCACACCGTGACACCTGCAGGGCCAGGCCTTATAGAATCCCCAATCTGCAAGGCCTGGCCCTGCAGGTCTTCCACCGCCACCAAATGAATGATCACTTTTGTTCTTTCAATGTGCTTCAAAAACTTTGTCCCCAATCCTTTTCCCTCGCTCGCACCTTCAATCAACCCGGGTATATCGGCGATCACCAAGTTTTTTCCCTGGGTCTTCAGGACACCCAAATTTGGCTCAAGAGTCGTAAATTCATAATCGGCTACTTTAGGTCGAGCGTTCGACAAAACAGACAACAAAGTTGACTTCCCCGCGTTTGGTAGACCCACGAGCCCGACATCGGCCAAAAGTTTCAGCGACATTTCTACGTCGTAACGCTCGCCCATCTCGCCCGGCTCCGCCGTCATCGGGGTCGTGTTACTGGCACTCTTAAAATGTTCATTCCCTCGGCCACCCTTGCCTCCTTTAGCCACCAACACCCTCATCCCCTTCCGATCAAAATCAACTACCGTAGGGGCAGACCCCTGTGTCTGCCCGTTTTCAACCTGCAAGGCCTGGCCTTGCAGGCCCACCACCGTCCCCAGTGGCACCTTGATTATCAAATCATCTCCTTTGGCCCCAGACATCTTTTTGCCCATGCCCTTACCGCCATTTTCTGCTTCAAATTTCTGCCGGTGAGCAAAATCATCTAAAGTATTCATATTGGTATCTGTTTCCAGGTAAATATCTCCCCCTTTACCGCCATCGCCACCATCCGGACCGCCTTTGGGGATAAATTTTTCTCGCCGGAAACTAACCGCGCCGTTACCGCCATTACCTGCCCGAATCCATAGTTTTGCCTGATCCACCATGCCTACATTCTACTCTACTTCAGCGCCGTCAGCGGATTTGCTAGGCCGCCACCGGTTCTAATCTCAAAGTGAAGATGTGTTCCCGTCGAGCGGCCGGTACTGCCCATCATCCCCAGTTTATCGCCCCTCTTCACCGTCTGTCCGACTACTACCGAAAAAGAAGCCATGTGTCCATAAAGAGTTTTAATACCATTTCCATGATCAATCAGCACTCTGTTTCCGTAGCCCGTGTTATCGAGCCAGCTCGCCACCAGCACCTTGCCCGAGTCTGCCGCCAAAATCGCTCCTCCGCCACGATTGGCGATATCAATGCCTTTGTGCCACGACTTAAATCCCTGCGAGATACTGCCCGCCGCCGGCCAAATCCAGTTCCCGGTCGCCGAAACCGCGCCGGCATTGGGTGTCGGCAGTCCGGCCAGATTAGACCTGGGAGAGAGTATCGGTTCGTCCGGCATCTGCCCATCGGGCACAATTATTTGTTGTCCAATCGCCAAAGAGAAGGTTTCGTCGTTGGTAAATTCGTTAAACGGAAAGTCTACCACTGCCTGAGCGGAAACATCGTACTTCTTAGCGATCGAATATATCGTTTCGCCTCCCTTGACAATGTGCACCACTCCGGTCACCGGCGGAATTTTTATCACCGACCCGACTTTTATTTTTTTCTCCACTAGACCCTTATTGAGCCACTTAATTGAGTCGGTATCGACCCCAAATTTTTTGGCTATGGTCGCCAAAGTATCGCCGTCTTCCACGGTATAGTCCAGCGTGTCGGCTCTGGGTTTGTCCGACACCTGTGTCAACGGATCTATTTCGACCGTCTCTGTCGTCAATCCCAGTTCTTGGCTACTTTCTTGAGCAAAAGCAAACTTATTTCCAAGTCCCAAAGAAAATACCGCCTGTGTCTCGGAATCGTTCACCACCAGGGATGGCCCCAAAGTCACCGAAAGAGCCATGACCGTCACGATAGCGTAGTTGATCATTAGTTGAGAGTGTTTTCCTCGCTGGCTGTACATCTTGCCCACGATCAATGTCTTGACCGCTTCAAAGGCAGTAAACTTCGGTCGAAGATAAACCTGAGCAAAGTACGAAAAAAGCTTTTTTAGAAATCTAAAAAAATCCACCACCCAGTCGCTAAAAAATATCTTCAGGCTGATCATATTTAAGCAAAACCTATTCTACCACCCCCCAAACCCCTCCTTAATCCTCCCCTTGACAGGGGAGGAAAAAATACAATTCATTCCTGGCTCCCCTGTCAAGGGGAGCTGCCCCGCCTTTGGCGGGGCTGAAGGGTTTATACCTTCAAGGAGACTCCTTGTTGGACTCTAAATATCACCGAATACGGCGTCTTCGCCACCAATCTATATCCAACACTGTCCAAAAATCTCACCACCCCTCCACTACCACCACCCGCAGGGCCAGGCCTTGAAGGATTAAATCCCCTATAAGGCCTGGCCCTGTCGGTCAAATCCTCCGCAATAATCATCTCCGGCCGATACTTTTTCCAGTCATTCGATCTCAAAACCTCCAAATCCATCCCCTCCGCGTCCACCGACAGCAGATCAATTTTTTGGCCTTTAGGCAAATATTTATCCAAAATAGTTTTGAGCGGCAGAACCGGTATCCTTCTTCTGCCTATCAGTTTCCGGCCTGCTTCCTCCTGATTTTTCCTGGCTTGCTCCGCCGAAAAAGTATTCACCGCCCCATCCTCAAACTCAAAATACTCCAAAACTCTTTTTGTCTTGATTCCTTGATTCCTTGAGTTCTTGAGTTCTTGATTTTCCCCCACTCCCACACTCACAAACACATCCCTCGGCCTGGCTATCAGAAACAACTTTTTCATTCTCGGATTCGGTTCAATACAAATGCCCCGCCAGCCTTTTTTGTAGAACAAATACGTATTCGAAAATAGTTTCGGATGATACGCCCCCACATCCACATAAAACCCCGTTTTTGACCCCCTAGGGCCAGGCCTTAGAGGTCCCCAATCTGCAAGGCCTGGCCCTGCAGGTACCTTGATTTCTTGAGTTCTTGATTCCTTGAGTTCTTTTAGCTCCCCCCACGCGATCACATCCTCCCCCGATTGAGCATAAGTTCGCTTCCCCAACCAGTCATAAAGTGAGGTAGCCATGAGTATCTGCTTAAAATCCATATCTCTAGTTTACAATTAAATTTGTGAAGCGTTTTTTATTTCTTTCTCTATCTATTTTCTTTTCCCTCCTGCTTGTCTTTTACTTGAGTTCTAGAGTTCTTGCGTTCTTTAAACCCTACTTACCTTTCACCAACTACTTATTGGGTATAGACCGTCCCACCTCGTATCTCATTCTTTTGGGAAACGATGCCGAAATGCGCGCCAACGGCGGCTTTGCCGGCTCCTACGCCAAGCTCACCCTCTCCACCAAACGCCTTGAGTTCTTGAATCCTCGAGTTCTTGAGTTCTTTCTTAAAACTCGAATCCCCAAACCCACAATTACATTCGAGTTTCAAGACATCTACGTCCCGAACGGTCAAATCGCCGGCCTTTTTGTGAAGCCTCCCGAACCTATTCAGCAAGCCTTCGGTCACGGCACCTGGGAGCTAGCCAACGCCGACTGGGAGCCGGACTTCCCGAGCTCAGCCAAGACCATCCGCTGGTTTTTGGAGAAAGGCCGTGAAATCAATCCGGACATTTTAGCCATCTTAAATCTCTCCACCATCAAAAAAGTCCTGGCTGTTGTCGGCTCTTTTCCGGTGCCGGAACACTCCGCCACCCTCACGCCCGACAATCTCTATTTATTTCTCCAAGGCAAAGCCGAACTCAACTTCTTCCCGGGTTCCACCCAAAAAAAAGACGCCCTGACCGCCGTGGGTAGCGCCCTGGTCAAGAAAATAAAGTCCCTGTCGTTTATCCAAAAACTCCGTATTGCGCAAATACTTTATACAGACATCATAGATCAAAATATCATGATTCACTCGACCAATTTATCTTTTCAAAGCCTACTGAAACAAAAAAAGCTCGCCGGAGTTTTTCAATCGGAAGCTTTTGATACTTACTCGATGATCGAGACCAATCTGGGCGCCAATAAGGCCAACGCCTTCATCACTCGCCAAACCAACCACGTCATTTCGAGCGTAGCCGAGAAATCTCCCTCCACCACCATCCATCATTCCGTCACCATCCAATTCCAAAACTCCTCTATCGAAGCTAACCCCAACCCTCCTCTTCATTACGGCGGCAATTACATTGCCTATCTCCGTCTCTATATCCCCGAAAATGCCCAAAACATCTCCCTCTCCCGCACCCCATCTGACTACCGAGAACTGACATCTGAGAACTACGATCTGAAATCTGCCTACGGCCTCACCGAGATTGGCTTCTGGCACACCACCCTGGCCGGTGGCGAAAGCACCATCACCCTCAGCTACACCCTCCCAAACCAGGCAAACTACTCCCTAGCCATCCTGAAACAACACGGCCTCGTCTCTTCCCCCCAAACCATCGACCTCTTCGGCCAACCTCTAGCCACCAACCTCACCCAATCCTTTTACTATCCCTAGTCTTAGAGACTGTTGAATAACATCTCGTACATCGTCATTTCGACCGAAGTGGAGAAATCTCACATGTCAATTTGTGGCTGGAGTGAGATCCCTCGACTACGCTCGGGATGACACGGAGGGATTTTACCCCCCATCCTTCAGGGTCGCCAAAAACTCTTTATTCGATTTGGTGCGGGCGATCCGGCCGGAGATCACTTCCGTTCGCTCATTATCCCCCAGCATGTCCAGCATCCGGCGCATGAGTACGATACTTTGGTACTCCACCGAGTCAAACAGCAGATCGTCTCTTCTGGTGCCTGATCTCATGACATCGATCGCCGGATAAATTCTCCGTTCGGCCAGGCGTCGATCCAGGTGTAGCTCCATGTTACCGGTACCCTTAAACTCTTCATAAACCAGATCATCCATCCGACTGCCGGTGTCCGTCAAAGCCGTCCCGATGATCGTCAAGCTTCCCCCGCCCTCAATCTTCCGGGCCGCTCCAAAAAATTTCTTCGGTGGATACAAAGCCGCCGGATCAAAGCCTCCGGAGAGGGTTCTTCCCGAAGTCGGGATGGCCAAGTTATAGGCACGGGCTAGCCTCGTAACCGAGTCCAGCAAAATCACCACGTCTTTGCCCAGTTCCACCAAACGTTTAGCCCGCTCCAAGGCCATCTCGGCCACTTTAGTCTGATCTTCGGCTTTTTCGTCAAAGTTACTGGCCGCTGTTTCTCCGGGCATGACACTTTCTTTGGTTACGGCCAAAATGTGTCTGGAAATATCCGTCACCTCTTCAGGTCTTTCTCCCACCAGCACGGCCATGATGTGAATTTCGGGATAGTTCGTCGCGATTCCACTGGCAATTTCTTTTATTATGGTTGTCTTACCGGCTTTGGGAGGAGATACGATAATACCTCTTTGTCCCCGGCCGATAGGCGCGCAGAGATCAATCAGTCGGGTAGAAAGAATCTCTTTACCAGTTTCCAGCTTCAATTTTTCGTAGGGATAGATGGGGATGCCTTTTTCAAATTTAAACCGATCAAACATCTTGGCCGGTTCCTCGCCGTTGACCTTGGTCACCTGCACCATCGTCCAGTATGGTTCGGTCTCTTTCGGTCTGCGGGCCAATCCGGTCACCACGTCTCCGGCACGGAGCTTGGCCAGGCGGCTCACCATCGAAGGAATCAGCACGTCATTTTCACCCGGTCGGAAGCCTTGGCGCAGAATTCCCCTCCCATCCACACTCGTCATTTCCAAAATACCGGTCACTTCTTCGGTAATTACCGGCTCCTGGGGCGTTCTGACATACGCGGGTCGCGTACCAAATCTGGGTTGGAATATCGGTCTGAACGCTTGAGAAGGAGGTACCACAAACGGCTTAGGCACGGAAACTTCAACCGCCGGAATGGACTTAATAACAGCTATTTTGGCTTTTGTAGCCATAAGAAATATGGGTAATTAAATAAATTAGAGAATTCTGGAAAAAAGGAAGTTAATCACGTACTAAGGATATTCTACACGCTAGCACGTCTCTGTCAACTGGTTTGGGGAATCACTTAAGTCAATTAAGGGTGAAACGCGTAAGGCTTTAGCCGCAGCGCCGTTTTTAAGGTGGCACTGCAAACCAAACCCATTTCACCTTTGATTAACTCAAACTATATCAAACTAATGGGTAGTATAGCACGCGAGCCTACCCTTTGTCAAGCACAGACTATAGGTGCATCTAATAATATCAATCCATCAACCACCATCTCACCTGCAAGGCCTGGCCTTGCAGGTAATCTCCGTCATTGCGAACCCGCCGTGGCGGGTGTGGCAATCCAGAAATAAATGTAAAATGATAAATATGAAGAAATCTAAAACATTTGCCACCCTCGGCGTCACCTTTTGGACTCTCACAGCTATTTTTGCCCTGCTCCCCTCCTGGCCTCACCTCTACTACCGTCTTTCCCCCCAAACTTCAAGCCTGCTTGCCTCCACCATCGCCTCAACCGCCATCCAGGCTCAAGAATCGCTAACTCGTCCATCGTCTCCAACCCCTTCTGTCATCCCGGACTTAATCCGGGATCCATCCCTTCCGAATGTTTCTAACACCCTCCCCTCCGTCGACCCCTCCCTTCCGGCCGAGAACGGCCTGATTATCGACGAGATCGGTGTCCGAGGCGAAATTCACGAGAGCGAAGACGTCCAAACAGTTCTCAAACAAGGCATCTGGCGTGTCCCCAACTTCAGTTCCCCATCTGACAACTGTCAACTGTCACCTGAGAACTGTGGACGTCCCATCATCCTCGCCGCTCATCGCTGGGGTTATCTGGAATGGACTCCTGCCTTCCGTAAGCTAAATTCTTTTTACAATCTGCCTCGGCTCAAAGTCGGTGACACTATCAAAATCATCTGGGAACAGCGCCAATTCGAATACAAAATCTACTCAACCGAAACAGGCACCCGGATCACCGACTATAGCGCGAACCTGATCCTCTACACCTGCCAACTCTGGAACTCCCCCGTTCGCTTCTTCGTTTATGCCAACAGAATCAATTGACGTAGGAGTTTGGTTCGAATTAGGGTAAAATATCCCATCTAAGTTCTTTAAATTTATGGAGGCCCTATGTCCCATCGTCAAACTCTTTTTACGCTTCTACTTCTAGTCATTTTTATCTCCGCCTGTGACTTCTCGAATGACATCTCTCCAACAGCCGCCGCTTCACCAACAAGGGAAATTAAAATTCTACAAACCCAGCCGGCCGTTCCTTCAACTGCCACTCCGGTTGTCCTCGAACCTACCGCCACCCCCACCCCGGCCACCCCCGAGTATTACACCGTCGAATCGGGTGATACCTTGGCCGAGATAGCCAAACGGTTCGGCTTAGACCTGTATGGACTGGCGCGAGCCAATCACCTTACCAACATCAACCTTATCTATGCCGGACAACAGCTTCTTATCGCTAGTATCCCTATTACTATACCGAAGGCCACAGTTTTGGAAGGCAAGCAAATCCTCGTCATTCTTTCTGAACAAAAAACTTATGTCTACGAAGACGGCCTTCTCCTCAAAGAGTTTATCGTTTCCACCGGCGTCGCCGCCTTCCCTACTGTCACCGGCAGCTACGCCATCTATATAAAATTGGAATCCACCCGCATGACCGGACCTGGTTACGATCTGACCGATGTTCCTTGGACCATGTACTTTTTCAAGGGTTACGGCTTTCACGGCACGTACTGGCACTCTAATTTTGGTACTCCCATGTCCCACGGCTGTATCAATATGTACACCCCCGATGCCGACTGGCTCTACCACTGGGCCGAAGTCGGCACCCCCGTCCTCATCCTCCCCTGATTTACCACCCCGATTCATCTCGGGGTTTTTATTTAGAACTTTCCAATAGTTTCTTGGGTCACTACTATCACTCAAAACACCCACAACACCCCCCAATCTACAATCTGTCATCTGAGATCTAGTTTACGGTACAAACGGCCGGTAGAATCTGATTCCAAACTCCTTCACACTCAATACCTCAATTTCATTCGGTCTTTTTTGGTGTTTTACGTTTTGGGTTACCAAAATCGCCTGGTATTTTTGTGCCAAAGCCAAAAATGACGCATCATAGTACGTCATTCCCCATTCTTTGGCGATTCGAAAAGTTTCCACGGCTAAATCTTCTGTTTCAGTCACGAAAACAATTGGTAGTGAATAGAACAACCTTAATGTTTTAAACCCTATAACCAGATCAAGCTTTTTACCTTTTAACAGGGCGTTTCCACACTCATATTTTGCTAATTCTGGAACCAAGATCTCAAACTCCCTAGACATACATCTAGAAAGCAAATCGTCCGCCAAGCCAAGATCTTCCTCCCCCACCTTGTTTAACCATTTCACCAAGATTGATGTGTCTATTACCAAATTTGTCATTTTTAATGAGATTGTCTGTCTCTTTCCAAAAACTTCACTACATCAAAGGCTTCCCCTGCGTTCAGATTTCTTACTTCATTTATCCTTCTCCACAATTTGTCCTTATCCATTGCCCTTACCTGAGGGCGAATAAGTATTTCATCTTGCTTATTAACCATGATCGTCACTGCCGACATCGTATCAGCCCAACCAACAAACTTCCTAATCGAATCAGGAATCGTCAGTTGACCTCTATTTCTAATGATACTGGTTACTTGCATACTTTCATATTATCAGAAAATCTGATTTTGTCAACTCCTTACTTTACGGCACAAACGGTTTGTAGTACTTGGTGTACATTCTCATCGGTTTCGGCGCGTTCAGGAAAAGATCTTGTCGGTAGGTAAACTTCTCTGAGGGAGCAGTGTTGTTGGTAATGCCTCTGGTTCTGCCCAAAGCTATGCCACTCCAGCCGACAAAGGTTCCGTTCCCCAAAAACTGGCTGTCGGTCTTGTCACAGCCGTTACCGTCGATGTCTTTACACGGTACCGAAATATTTTTGGCCACGTACCAGCCATCGGCCTGGGTTACGGCCTGGTCAAAAGTGATGGTCCCTTTAGCTATTACCGTGAGAAACGCCCCGCTAGGTACTGTAATATTGCCGGTCACTCGCAGATCGCCGTTGACGTGGAAAATCGCCTTTTGTGTCCCTGTCGGGCTAAAGTCAAAAGCAAAGATCGGTCCCGCACTCTTAAATATCTGGTAGCCTATCCCTAAGTCATCATAGTTTATCGCCTGTCCATCACTCCAGGTGGTTTTGGCAAACAGATTAAATCGTTTATCAAAAAAATCCCAATCATAAACCTGTCCGCCATACTTACTTTCTTTTTCCCACAGACTGGTACTGACCTTCGCGTTCGGGTTGGTTCCCAGCATATTGGCCGGACGAGTCACGCCATAGCTCAGGAGTCCTCTCCGATTTCCCGCCGTAGGCAAGATCAGGGACATCTCGGCCGGAGGAATCAGAATCGCCAGACTCGACGGGATCTCGCTCTTGATGCCGTCATCTCCATAGACATTACCTCCCACCGCCTGCCACCACCCGCCATACACCCTCCAGAAACCGGTATCCTTCGTCACAGTCTGAGCTTGGTCGGTTACCGTCACCGAAGCAGATTGACACTGAAACTTTACCCCCGCGGCCAATCCGGAGTTAATTAGATCAGAATAGTTGTAGGTATAAAGCGGATTGACTGTGGAAGCATAAACAGACTCAGAATAATTACCAACAGAGTCCGTGTTTACCGGTGCCGATATTACCGGCCAGGTTCCCGTGATGTTAAATGTTTGATTTTTATATTTATCTCCCATCGCGATACCACCACAGCTTGTGTAGTCAGACGCATCAAAAAGCGATCCCGTAATTGTCCCCACACAATTCTCATTCGTTACCTCTAAGGCACAATCATTGCCATCACAGAGTCCATCATTTTCTGTACAATTTCTGGTTCTTCTATGATTTGCATCGCAAGCCCCCCATGTAGTTAGCGTAGGAGCACAGTGAGTACACCTTGTTTGCGTCTGAGTATTACCTACTGTTGAGCATGCACCGGCTACGGGACAGTTCGCCGGATTTGCAAAGTAAGCCGGACAATCATCTGTACCACAGGTTTCACTACAAGTCCTAGTTCGTGTAGCGCTACCACAAACAGCAGACCACGCATCCCAAGCTGAAACAGTTGGAGCCGTCGCTTCTACACAAAGGTCGCGCGTCACCGAGCTGGTAGTCAACGCTCCATTATTGGATCTCACCGACCAGGTGACGTAGTTATCGGCCTTCGCAGGAGTCCAAGAATACTGGGAAGTTAATCCGGTAGATACATAATTAGCCAAGTTACAAGACGTCTGATTACTACTGATACACACTTCATATTTATTATTATTTCCGGCGCAGTTCGTCCCCCATGCGGTCACATCGGACCAGTCCAATGCTGTCGCGACTCCCTTTAAAATCTGTGTTCCGTTTGCCGGAGATGACAAAGTTGCCGCGTTGGGAGCAGTGTTAGTGCAACACGACTGCGTATTACAAGCCTCATCCCAGCCACTACAGCCATCTGTACAGTGCTGAGTCCCGCCGCCACAGCTTACCGAACAAGCATCGCAAGTGGTTGCCTCCGGTACACAACACGATTCACAAGCCCCACTTGGCTTTGTGCCACATGGACACTCCACCGGCCCAACCTCGCAACAATTCTCATTGTTGTTACACGCATAATATCCAGGACCACACTCAACCGTCCCTTCATCCTCACACCAACATGAATAACTTGGCCAATCATTACATATCCAATTTGCACACTGATAGGCTCTAACAACTCGTATAAATAAAAAAAATAACAAAAAAAACAATAAGAAAGTGATAATTATTTTTTGCATTGTATTTTCATGTCTCCATTCTTAAAACTCCACCAGTCCTGCATCCACAATTCACGAACTACATTCACCCTATTGCCATCAACGTTTTTTGCCAACAAAATAGTTACCAACTCCCCACTCTTAACAAATTCTTTTTTAAGATCAGATAAAGACGTGTATATCCTTCTCGGCATTGTTCGATCACCACCATTATTCATCATATTAAACACCTCAAGATCACAACCCTTATAAACCGAAAAGACAGATTGGTGGTCGACGGAGACAAACTTCAGTCTGTTTTTATACCAAAACCAAATGCCAGGTTTACTTCCATCTGAAATATATACCAAAATACCTCCCAATTTCCCAAGACTGAAGTCGTCATATAAGCGAATAAGAGAGTCATTTCGTTCAGCATAACTCAAAGAATAAATATAGCTTGTTGCCTTTACATAATAAGCAAAACTGAGATATCCAAATAATACAAAAAAAACAATCAATATCAATCCAGATAATACAACCACCCGTATTTTCATCTATTTCAGTCTAAACCATACTCCATCTGATATCAACTTGTCGCTTGTTGTTGTCCCAGTTAAGTGTCTTCTTTCTCCATGACACTTCCTTTTAGATCTAAACCATCTTATCTAATGAAAACGCCGCTCTGTAAACAGAGCGGCAAATATCAAAACTACTTTCTTTTTTCCACAGCACACATCTGCAATGGATCATGGGGACAAAGCACTAGATCGTAAGGATAAGTTTTTTTATCTCGACAGACCCAATTGCCCTTTCCTAGGCCGTCAGCCCAAAGAACTTCTGGATCGTGAACACAGATCTCTCCTTCATAACAGGTTGCCCAACCATCACAACTTATGTGTTCGTTATTTTCAATCACTGCAGAATCAGAAGAGTAGGTCTTAAGATAAGGAACATCTGTCGGATTGGTGCCTGTAATTCGAAGAGTTGGAGCGATCAAAACAGGAGTTAGGCCATAACTCTCAACTTTTACCGCTTCCAGGTTGAAATCGTCTACAAAAACCAAGATAGAAATCATAACCAAAACAATAACAAAAACAATTTTTTTGTTCATTTCAGGCTCCTTAGTGGGTAGTGGACATTTTTTAAGTTACTTTAGAACTCCTATAATATACCACACTTTACCTACGAGGACTCTCCTTAAAGATCCCGAACCAAGGACCAAACTGCCCACTCTTGCGTACCAGGAATAGCCATTAAGGCATAAATAGGCTCACCGGTCTGACTCTTCTTAGCCATAAATACCGGCATCTCACTTGCTTCAACATACTCCATCACCTGTGTGTAGGCATAGGCGCTGTCTGGCTCGTAACCGGTAAACTCGATTTTATAATTAGCCTTTTTTACTCCAAAAATTGCCGGAATATTAAATAGAGACACTGGAAAATACAACTCCTTATTTTTTTCTCCGTCACTGGTTCTTATCACATAGACCGTGGAATAAAGCTTTTTCCCTTCGACTTTTAGCGGCTCTAAAGACTCTTTTGGCCAGACGAAGTTACCCTCGGGGCTTCGGCTAACCTCCTGAACGTCGCTAAAGATTTTAGCCGAGTAATAGTCCGGCTTTACATGACTTGATCGGTAAACTTTAAAGTTACCTGCATCGCTAAGTTGAAAGGACACCTCTTGAGGCACTTGCCCATAAAAATCAAGAGATACCTCATCGCGATCCAACTCCATCGATCGGGGGTCAGTATAGTATCCACGAATATTTTCCTTTTTATTTCGAAACAAAAGAGCTTTAAGATAAGGACTTAAATAGGGTCTAGTAAAAGACCACGTTCGTCCGGCAAGTTCCAGTGATGCGATAGTTCGTGGATTAAAGCCCAGTTGACCCCAACTCCCCTGTCGGAAATACTCTGCAGTAAATCATCTGCTTTGGGCAAAACCACGCTTTCTTTGTAGCTATCCATAGCCCGATCCTCTTCAGTCGTCAAAATTAAATCTCCGCTTTCTTGTCTCTCAGCTTGCCATTGATAATAATTCCAAGCCTTTTCCTCATATCTCTCATCTTTAACATTAAACCACATCGCATCTATATCTTTTGAATACTCAACGGGATTCCTTTTGAAGTCATCACTTACCACAATTACTCTTTTTAATTCCGTTCTAAAATTTTCCAAACCAGGCTGTTGTTTACTAAACCGATTCATTAAATCCAAATGTATTTGGATGTATTCGACAAAATCCACTCCTGTTTTGGCTTTTTGCTTGGAATACTCATGGTAAATTGACTCATTAACTACAAACTGAAACAGCCTTTTGTCTTTTGGCATGGCATACTCTCTCTGTTCCCATCTGTTTTTGCTTTTAATATCTTTTGGTAGTTTTCTTTCAAAATCTAAATCAAATTCAAAAGTCAGGTTTTTGGCTTTTTCTAAAGTATCAATCTTTTCGTCCAAACCGTAGACCTCAACCCCATGAACCAATCTGTAACTACTTTCCCTGGCCAACGCCCCATCCACACCAAGCCTTGATAGTGCTAGCCCCAACACTCCAGAAGCAGACAGTTTCAAAAAATCTCTGCGTGATACTTGTTCATTTTGTCCAAGTGACATCTAGGTGATTATACCCATAGTAACCAAAAAAGACCACCTTATCTTTCAAAGATGGTCTTTAAATAAACTTGCAAACATTTTTTTACGGCTGGCAGCCGTCCTTAACAAGGCATTGCCCGACATCAACGAGATAATAATTTCCATCTGGTGCCTGATAAAAGCCCGCAACTACCTTCGGAGTAGAAATTATGTTTTTAAGAATTCCTACGTGGGCACCATGCCAACACTTTGCTTCACCTTCCCCTCCGCAAGCTTGGGTAGCAAAAGCATAAAATGCCGCCTCAATTTCAGCGTAGGTGTAGCCTACGCTCATTTTATATCGCACATCCAAAAGCACTGTCTGGTTATCGTTCCAGACGTAGATAGGATGGCCTTGGGAAGCCTCTGCACGGGGGGCGAAAACGCAAGCTACAACCAGAGAAACCATAGCCGCGATACTGAATAGTGCGAGTTTTTTCTTCATTTTTTTCTCCTCATTCCCCTTGTGAGGGAATTGTCTATATATCAGATTTGAAAGAGCAACCTAGAGTAATCTAACGATGCCTAGATCATACCACCAAACCCCTCAAAAGTCAAGCTATAGGCCTATATCGTGCCTGTTTATGGGCCACTTTTCCAGCCATACAACTCGCGTAAATGGCGTTTTATTTCCTCCTCTTCTTCCACCACGCTACGACCAGCAACACAATCAAGGCAATTGTTTTTATTTTCTTCATTATAGATCTTTATAGATCTTTAAAGTCACAAGGTTCCTCTTGCGACCCAAGTACAATGGGAATTGACATCTATCCTGTAGTGTGTTACACTGCCCACTATGAAATCACTTCTACCTGTTATCTTGGTTCTTCTGCTTCTCACCGGAGCGATTACTTATTCCCTCTCCAAAAGGGTCATCCCGAAGGCTGAGGAAAACCGTTTTGGCATCCCCGCCAACGAGATTATCACTCCCACCCCCGTCATCCTGAGCGAGTCCAAAAAGCGAGTCGAAGGATCTCCCTCCATCACTCCTGCCATCGCCGAACCTGTTTTGACTGCTTTACCTTCAGCCGGCCAAAAAGGCGGTTCCGTCACCAGAACCACCAAAACCATCGTTTGTACTCCGGTTTATGGTCAAGCGAACACCTGTACCGAGCACATCGTAGTCGACACCGGTGCCCAAGACTCAATCTTCTTTAACTTCGCCGGTTTATCCTACCTCGCCGGCCTGGCCTCCTTCGTCTTCGCCAAACGCGCTTAAAATATTCTCTTGAACTTTACCTCTGCTCCCGCTAAAGCAGGAACAGAGAGTAGACTTTAAGTCTGCAAGACCTTTAAAAAGTTATTTGCTTATCCAACCCTCCATATGGGGGGAATTCATCTCATAAAGGAGAAAAGAAAATGAAGAAACTTCGAAATGCCTTCGTGTTAGGCTTCGCCGTCATGTTGCTGGCCTCGGCCTGCTTCAATCCCATGGCTGATGCCCCCGCCAAGCTGACCGACTTCGCAACTTGGTTCGACACTGAGCGCAGTGTCACCACCGAAGAGGAATGTAGTGATGGGTCCCTGGCCTTCACGGTCAGAGGGAATATCTACGCCTGCCCCTCCAACGTCGAAACCATCACCAGCGCCCCCTTGCCTTCGGCTCCAGGCTCAGTGGAAATCGTCCCAGTTGAAGCCATCACTGTGGCCAACGACGGGCGCACCTATTTCAACGCCTGCACTAGCGTCGGTCTGGACGACGACATCACGGCTCTGAAGAACAACGGTCAGGTTGTCCCCAACTCATTCATGTTCTTGGACAAGAATGAAACCGAAGTCGCCGCCGGCGACTACTGGTTCATCGATGTTCCCGAGAACGTCTACGGGCACATCTTCTACCCCATCACCGGCCTCACCTACCAAGTCCGTGGCCCCGCCAAACTGATGGTCAGCGCCGCCACTTTCTGGTGTGACAATGGTGGTCCCACCCCCCACGACGGCATGTACCAGATGGTGGACGCCAAGAAATTGGCCGACATGCTTCTGGATGCCAATTGGGAACTCGCTGGCGATGGCGCCATTGGTGCCTGGGTCGTTGTTCCCTCCGTCGAATCCCAGCCCAAATAAGCAAATAACTGTTCGTCAATCAGCCCCCCGCAATCGCGAGGGGCTTTTTCATGCACTTATAACTTGACATCTTAGCCTCGGCATGATATATTATAAGACTATATGACTCATACCGTCTCCCTCGTCATACCCGTCTACAATGAAGCCAAAAGAGTTGGTAGAGCTTTCAACGCCCTATCTTCTTTCCACACCCCCAAGGGTATTAAGATCGATGAAGTAATTTTTGTAAACGACGGCTCTACAGATCAAACTCTCAAACTACTCAAAAGTTTCAAATCAAAGTACCATCTTCGCGTCATCACCTACAAAAAGAATATGGGTAAAGGTTTTGCTGTTCGCAAGGGTATGTTAACCTCAAAGGCAGAATACACCCTTCTTATGGACGCAGACATTTCCACTCCCCTTCCTCAAATCGAGAAGTTCCTACCGTTTATGAAAGCCAACTTAGATGTCATTATTGGCACCCGCAAGAATGGCCACTCTACCGTCACCATCCACCAGTCGTGGGTTCGTGAGAATATGGGTAAGGTCTTCACTGCCATCTCCAGGCAAATACTAGGCGTAAAAAACATCACCGATTTTACTTGTGGATTCAAAATGTTCAAACGCGAAGCTAAACAAGCCATTTTCAGTCGGGCCAAAATCAACCGTTGGGGTTACGACTCCGAAATTATCTTTCTCGCCCGAAAACTTGGCTTCTACATGGTTGAAAAAGCTGTAATTTGGGCAAATCAGAAAAACACCAAAGTAAGTCTAATTAAAGACTCTATCAACTCCTTCAGAGAATTGCTGGAGATTCGTTTCAGGTATTTTATTGGTGGTTACAACATCGTCTATCAAGAAAGCGACTATAATTTTTCTTAATGAAAAAGCCCGCAGTTTCCGTTTGTCTCCCCGTTTATAACGCTGGTTCATATCTGAGACGGTGTTTAGAAAGCATTGTGGCTCAAGCCCTAAAACCAATCGAGCTTATTATCGTCGATGACTGTTCTACCGATAACTCCTGGGAAATAATTAAAAAATTTGCCAAAAAACACTCCTGGATCCACTCGTTTCAGAACAGTAGAAATCTTGGTGTTAGCCCCACTTTCAATTTTGCCATTACCCAAGCTAAGTCCAAATATATCGCCCGTATGGATGCCGACGATCTTATGGCACCCACCCGTCTTTCACTTCAAAAGAAATATCTGGACGAGCATTCCGAAACTGTGATTGTCGGTGGTCAATGCTACCTCATCAACGACCACGGTAAAAAAATTGGTACCAAACGCTTTCCTCTCACCCACCCAGAAATCTATGAAATGCTTTTTCAAACTGTTCCCATGCAACAGCCGACCGTTATGATCAATCGCAATAAGCTCCCTAAAGACTTTCTTTATAGCGACCCTCGTTTTTCTCCTGCGGAGGACTACGGTCTTTTCTTTTCAGCCTCCCGTTTTGGTCAGTTCGCGAACTTGCCCAATTTCACCCATTTCTACCGCGAGCACGACACCAATATCTCTCTCGTACGCCCCAAATTCACCTTTTGGCGTATTACTCGAGCCAGACTAGATGGAATCTTCAATCGAGGATATCTCCCCTCCTTCAAGTCTTTCCTGATAGTTCTGGCTCAGACCTTAGCTATCTTGATTCTCTCCGAAAAATTTATCTACCCCCTCCACAAGCACCTCCGTGGCATGTCAAAACGCTAAACCACAAATTTTTCCAGGTGTTTAATTCTTTTTTCGTACACCTGCGAGGACTGTCCTCGCAGGCGAATAATATACCCTTCTAGGGACTATTATTAATTAATGCCCTCAAAAAATGCTATTAAGGAATATGAGTCTGGAGCTTATTATCATATTTACAATCGCGGAGTAGAGAAGCGACTTATTTTTCTAGACGAACAAGACTACAAAACCTTCCTCTCCTACCTGAAGTTCTACCTCACTAACCCAAATTCAATAGACCTGCGAGGACTGTCCTCGCAGGTAAGACCAACGTCTCCTTCAAAAATACTTCGTAATTATTCAGAATCGATCACCTTAATTGCCTACTGTCTTATGCCCAACCACTTTCATCTTTTTATAAAACAAAACGATGACTTTTCCATGAGCAACTTTATGAGTTCACTTTCCACCAAATATGTCAGATACTTCAACACAAGATATAAACGGGTCGGACACTTGTTCCAAGACAGATATAAGGCCGTTAGAATTGAGGCTGAAAATCAATGGATACACTTATCAAAATACATCCATCGAAACCCCCTAGGTCTCTCATCTTATTACAAGGAGTCTCCCCACAAGTTGTCTGAATATAGATATTCTTCTTATCCAAATTATCTTGGTCATTTTCACCAAAAATGGGTTCGTCCAGAAGAAATTATTGTTAACTTTGGCGGCAAACAAAATAGTTCATACCAAAGATTTGTTGAGGAACCAGAAGACATCACTCCCATTTATTTAACCGCTATCGATTACGAATGCTAAACTAGTTTGTGGCAAAGAACATCACCAAAGCCAAACACCGCTTCCCTCTTAGGCAGATCCGGCGGATCCCCAAATTCTTACGGCGCTCCTGGCCCATCCTCACACTTATCACTCTCACCATCCTTATTGCCTTCCTCAACTACGAGCCAGGCACCTTTCTTCTTGGTTGGGACAACTTATCCTCCGAATTAGGACCGGCTATCAATCTCAAACGAGCTCTCTTTTCCGTCTGGCAAGAGTACCAGTCCTTGGGACTTTTGGGCGGTATGGCTCACGCCGCTGACCTTCCCCGCGTTTTTCTCATTTATCTATTTTCCCTCCTTCCCGGTCTGCCGTTTTCTTCAATTCGTTACTTATTTATTTTCCTCCCTTTGATCCTAGGACCTCTAGGTGTTTACTTATTTTTAAGTCAACGGCTCTTCAAAACTCACCTAGACTCTAGGACAGTTCAATACGCCTCTTTTTTGGGTGGTCTATTCTATCTTCTCAACCTAGCCACACTGCAGACATTTTTTACTCCTTTCGAGTCGTTTACTTACTTCTACGGAGCCTTTCCGTGGTTGCTCTTTTTTGTTACCGGTTACCTGGAAACTCCCAGTTGGCGATCCCTCATAGCTATTTTTATAGTTTCCTTTATTTCCTCACCCGCTTTTTACGTCGAAACTCTTTTTGTCGTCTTCTGTCTTTCACTTATCCCCATTTTCAGCGAAGTTTTTTTCTCCCCCAAAAAGAAAATTAACTCTCTAAAAAAGATCTCCCAATCTATTTTATCCGTGCTAATTCCCAGTCTTTTTTGGCTCCTTCCCGTCGTTTTCTTTGTCTTTACCAATGCTCATGTCGGTGAACAGGCCAAGATAAATCTGATCTCTTCTCCCGAAACCTATTTTCGAAATCTCCAGTTTGGCAACTTACTAGACATTGCCCTTCTCAAGGGCTACTTCTTTAACTTCGTCGACCTCTCCGAGCTCGGCCGGTTCGACTATCTTCTGTCTGTTTGGCGCAGTCATCTCACCATTCCGGTCATCACTCCCATCGGCTATCTTCTTTTTGTCTTCGTTCTAGTCGGTCTCTACTACTCCATCACCAAGAAATTTTTCTGGACCAAAAGTCTTATTGGTATTTTGCTCATCTGCCTCTTCTTCCTCCTCGGCGGTGGGCTTCTTATCAACTCCGGTCTGCCTCTGGTAGGAGAGCTTTTTCGCTCTCCCTTCACCAAGTTTTCCACTCCCTTGAGTTTTACTTTCGCTTGTTTTTTTGCCATTGGCACGGTCTTTGTCTTGGATCTGTTTACCTATCTCCACAGTCGTCTGACTTACCCCCTGACTCTTTTTTCCGTCGCCTTCACTCTCATCATTTTTATGTCCCCCGTCTTTTCCGGTCATCTGTTCAGTGCCAACATGCGTCTTATCTTACCCTCAGAATACCTCGATCTCTTTAATTATTTAAAGAGCCAAGACCCGTCTACTCGCATTGCCAATTTTCCTCAGTACACTTTCTGGGGTTGGAATTACTATAGTTGGGGATATAGAGGTTCCGGCTTCCTCTGGTATGGAATTCACCAACCCATCCTTGACCGCGCCTTTGATGTCTGGGAAAAAAAATCCGAAACGTACTACGAAGAAGTTTCAACTGCCCTCTACTCCGACAACCAGACAGAGTTCGAGACTCTGGTAGACAAGTACTCTATCAGTTGGATTCTTTTCACTCTCGAAAAATTTCTCACCTCTTCCTCAAAGTTTTCTCTATCCAAAAACTTCAACGACAAAATTTTTCTCTATCAAGTCGCTCTCGATCCGAAACCCCAAAACTTCCTCTCGATCTCCCCTGTCAAGGGGAGAAGCGGCGAAGCCGAGAGGGGTTTATTCCCCTTCTCCTCCCTCCCTCTCCGCCCAAACTCAGACTGGACCGAAAAATCCGACTACCTCTCCACCTCCGTCTCCCTCGCCTCGCCAAAGCCGCAGGCGACGGCGGGTCTCCTCACCATCCCCTCCCTCACCGCCACCGAAAACCTTCTCCCCGTTCGTCTCGAGTATCAAAAATCTTCCAACTTTCTAACTATTCGATTCACTCCCATCACTCCCGTTCTTTTCATAGATCAAAAACAAATCGACCTTCACCCAGAACCGACCTTCATTTCTCTTCCCCTTTCTTCCACCACCAACTCCTTTATTCTTCAGGTAGACCACCAGTTTTGGCCCATCCAAATCCCCGCCGAACTTCCCAACCTGGAAAACTTTACCCCGCTCGCCACCACTTACTTACCTACCAAAAGTAGTTTTCAGGTCAATCTTTTCGATGCTACGAGCCTCGACACTATCGATCTGACCAACAATCTTTCCCAGTCCGATCCTGCCCAATGCTACCTCCAAAAACCCAACCGAAAAATAGAAAAAATAACCTCCCATCAAAGAATCTCTCTCTTGGGAACCGATGTCGTCGGTTGCCTCTCCACCCCCCTGCCTCTTATTTCCGCCGGCTCTCTCATCTCCCTTTCCTTTACCTATTCCTCTCCGACTCTAACGCCGGGCAACGCCAACATCTCCGGCCAGGACTACGGGGCTTTAGCAATTCCTCAACCGCTTGAACCAAGGTCCGTCCCGAGACGCGTCCAAGTTTTTGCGAGATCCACCGGAAAATATCAGCAGGCAAATCTAATTTTAGAAGCCTCAGACACCAAGTCTGTTCAAGAGATTGTCTACCAAAATATTAGCCTTTCCACTCACCAACTGCTTTATTCTGCCAAGTCGCAAATCAAAGAAATTCCCAATCAAGAAATAACCTTAACCGGTGAGGAAAAAAATCTTCAAATTTCTTTACCTATCACCGATACCGCTTTTGATATCAGACAAACTCCGGATAGTAACGGCCTCTTCCCGGAAAGCCGTAACTGCGATCAATTCAATTCAGGCAATACTGTCAAACTAGTTTCCAAAAACGGCTTTCTTTACCAAAGTAAAAATGCTATCGAATGCGACTATCTCAATCTTCGCCATCTGCCTCACTCACTCAACTATCTTCTCTCTTTCCAGACCGAATTCCAAAGAGGATTGCCCTTGACTGTTTGTTTAGAAAATCAATCCACTTATCGTTGCGATGTCTTCGAACGCCTGGCCAAAACCAACGCCACCCAATCCCTCATCCAGCCCATTTCCAACTCCGAAGAACCACCAGGCTACACCCTGCATCTTTTTAATCAATCAATCGGTAACAGAATCACTTCCAATCTCCTAAAAAATCTCTCCCTTCGCCCCATCCCCCTCAACTTCATGAAATCCATCTCCCTTAAATCCGTCATTGCGAATCCCGTAGGGGCTGGCCTTGCGCCTGCCCAAGTCCCTACCCTCTCCTCCACCCACCCCGCCGAATTCCTCTACACCATTTCCGTCACCAATGAAAATTCGAAAATTGAAAATTTCCCCCAATTATCCCTCTACCAAACCCAATGCCCCTACTGGCAGGCCATAGAAGTGACCGAGGCAGACCTCCGGCTTCCCCCTTGGTTACTTACCGCCAAAATCCTTTTCACCTATCCTTATCTAAACAAGCTGGCTCACAACGATTTCGCTCTCTGGCACAACTCCTGGGATTTATCGTCATTGCGAGGTCGCCTAGGCGACCGTGGCAATCTCACTCCACAAGACTCTTCATCTTCCATCGCCATCATCTTCCTCCCCCAGTACCTCGAATTCCTCGGCCTCGCCTTTCTTATCACCCCCCTTTTCATCTTCATCTTCATTCTCCAAAGACTTCTAGCCACAAAAAGGACCCGCCGTGGCGGGTCATAAGCAAAACTAGTTTAGTTGACGCTCAAACACCCAATTTATTCGATACTCTCCATTGAACATCTTTACCTGGATCTGAGAAACAAATTTAAACCCTCTGCTTCCTAGTTCCGCGATATACGCGTTAGCGCCGGCCTTTCTAACGGGACTGTCATTACCAACAAACACTCCGTCATCTATGAGCACCTCATTTCCAAACGTATTTGTCTGGAACACAATTACCTGAAACTGTTTATCAATCATGATCTTCTCCTTTAAATGTTCTTGAACTGTTAAGTTAAGTTCTACCCCAAAAGCCTCACAGTGAGGGTGACGACCTGCCTGCCCGACTGGTCATCACTCCTCTCTCTGAGGCCTTTTGTTACAGTTGACAGTTATTTTTTACAGTGTTACTCTGTATTCAGATAAAGTCTACTGTCCAGACAATATCTAGAAAAAGAAAAGCAATGTCATTCGAGTTAGGCTACGGTGATATTGCTTTTTTTCTGTCTCGATGATCGTCATTGCGAAGTCGCCTTAGGCGACTGTGGCAATCTCACTCCATCATCGGCTCATCACTACCAAAGATTGACCCAACTGGCCCATCTTGGAGATCTGAATCGAACTGACACTTCTGGCAATTGTGCGTGACCAGCGAAGAGATTTTTTACGCCTATTCACCAGTCGGTTGAGCAGATTTTTCATATTTTTTCAAAGATTAACTTGATATACCCAAAATATATCACATCTTGTCAAGTTTCTCAACCTATAGCCGATATCCTCCCCAGCCCATATAAATTCCAGCCTCATTTTTCCCCAAATATACCCCATACCTGGTACAATACCCTCCAGAAGTTCCTTTACAAATAGGAGGTCGCCATGACCAATCAGTTTCCTTTAATTTTCCAAGGTTCTCCTTTTTTACCCCAGTTCGACCATCTCGCCGTTATTGATGATGTTATCCGCGAAATCAGCCCCACCTTTGAACCAGCCGCGGCCATAGCTTTGAACATTGCTCCCATCATGACCACTTACGCAGTTATTCTCCGTTTAGATGTCAATACTCTAAATACCTATCAAGTCACCGAAAAGAATCTTCAAAACTTAATCATGGGTTTCCAATACCCGCTCGAGACTATTCAAGCCTCAGCTGTCTGTAAAAAAGTGGCTACCAAGGAAGAAAGGCTGTCCCTTTACGAACAGCTAGTCAGCACTACCCACCATTTCGACACGCTCCGTATCCAAGATCAAATAGCACTCGATCTAAATGCCACCTGCAATCTCCTCCAAAAAGATCCATCTACAGCTCTGGTTTTTCAGTTTCTCAAAGATTATCCCTTTTCCGAAGACATCTTTTTCTTGACCGGCATGGAAATTGCCGCCATGATCTTTTTTGGACTGGCTTTGGAACTCGTCAAAAGTACCGGTGATAACTCCTGGCTCTGTGTCTCCTACGATCCCTCCGATCTCGGCTAACCCGTCATCCCGCCGGGGCTTTTTTGTCTTGTCATCCCGACCGTAGTGGAGGGATCTCACTCCACCCGTCTCAAAATGCCGCGTACCCACGCGGCCTTTTTGTACCTAAAGACTTGACAAATAGCTTATAATATGCTATGATTCCACTTGTAAATTGACAATTTAGTTCGTGGCTATCTAGCCACCATTCAGGGGGCTTCCCCCAAGGAGAATCTTGATGAAAAAATCACTTAAATGGTTTTTAGCCGCTCTCGCTCTATTATTGGTAGGGTGCAATCCACTCAAAGTCTCCCTTTCACCTGTGGACTGTAATACCGCAAACATCTGTAACTTCACCGTTACCAACAACGAAAACAGCGAGGTACAGCCAGAAGGTATCGAGGTAAGGCTCGAAAACCAGGGGGTACCAGTCACCCCCATTTACAATCCACTCTACAACCCAAAGATGTATATTGTAAAAAATTGGGAACGTGGTGTCTCTCATCGAATTACCTTGCCCGTAGGGGCACCCCTTCAACCAGATGAAACTCGGTCATACAATTTTCACTTGCCGAAGCTGGAAGTGCCCGGGCAAACCCTGGTAGATGTTTCCTTATTTATCCCCGCTCCCAACATCTTTTCGAGTTCCTACGGTCGATATCATAAATATGCCGTGGTCGAAGTTCCTGGTGAAAAAGCTATCTTACCCTTCGAGTACAAAATCATCACTTGTACTCAAAACACCCTTCGGGTTCTCATTAAGAACCATGGTGGGTGGGGCTACCGTCAGATTGGTATCTATCTCAACGGTAACCTCAAAAATGCTTGGAGGATCACAAACCCCCGTCCTGATGGCACGGACTGGCTCTACACCTTTGACCTTCCCGAAGAAACCACTTTGGTGCAAGTAGACGTCAACGGCCTCCAAGAACAGCCCAGCTTTAACCCTCCAAGCCTGGATTACCACGGCGCCCGCAGTTACTGTGTACCCACTCAATAGTCACCTTTCTCGAGTTCTCTCCCCAGTCCCGCCTAACCCGCGGGGCTTTTTTTGCCCACATTACACCTACATCTCTTGACAGACAGGCTGTAATACAATATATTACAGTTATGAGAACAATCATGAACATATCCCTTCCCGAGCCCATGGCACTCCTAATCAACAAGGAAATCTCCACCGGCAAATACGCCTCCAAAAGTGAATTCTTTAGAGCCCTCTTTAGAGATTGGAGCGAAATCAAGCTAGCCAAAGAACTCGATCAATCACGCAAAGAAATGAAGGCGGGAAAGGGAAAACTCCTCCGGTCTTTAGCCGACCTGGATTAAAGTCTTCAAATGAAGATATACTACTCTCCAAAATTTGAAAGAGAGTATCGGAAACTCCCCCAAAAACTCAAGGAATTGGCCAAAATAAAAGAGGTAGTTTTTAGAACAAATCCCTTTGATACCAGGCTCAAAACTCACTCTCTCACTGGGAACCTAAAAGGTGCCTGGTCATTCTCCGTAAACTTCAAAACTCGCATCATATTCGACTTCGTCAATGATTCAGAGGTCTGGTTTCACACCATCGGTTCCCACGACATTTATAGACACTAATTCAACTGTCTAGGTCGTGATACATATGGCACTCTGGCCAAAAAAATCCCCCGGGTTCACCGGAGGAATTTGTCTAAGGCCTGACGTTACGCGAGATGAGAGTTTTTAGGCTTATCTTGGTGATCGGAGTAGGCAGAAGGGCTTTTCCTTCCCACAAGATCCATTTGTCTTTAGCAAACCCTCTTAGATCCTTCTCCTTCAAAGCAGATGGTGCCAGCTCTCTGCTGGCTAGCCACTCGTCCATGGTCATGGACTTTTTACAGACCCACGAGCCTAATTCTCGGCTCCAGCCCCAGATCTCTACCTTAATCTTCGGCAGAGTCGCGACAAGGGTTTTAAAAATATAGCTCATTTTGGTCTCCTTTTGGATATTTTAAGGTATGGACGAACGTACAAGACTGCCGGCATTATACCCCATAACACTCAAAAAGTCAAGCCAAGCAGAATGCTCTACAATAGAGCCCAAGTGGGCCGGTCAATGCCCTGCTTGCCACGAGTGGAATACGCTCGTCGAGACCGCTCCCTTCCTCAAAACCGCCAGAACCAAAACCGGCCAGAAAGTTAGTCTCAAACCAGCCGAAAGTTTTACGGTCAAAACAGCTCTTTCTTCCCAAACCGGCTACACCTTTTCTACCGGCATCGGTGAGTTCGACCGTGTCCTGGGTCCCGGCCTCACCAAAGGCGGCGTCTATCTTCTGGCCGGCCAGCCAGGCATCGGCAAATCCACCCTTCTCACCCAGCTCGCACTATCGCTTCAACCTCCCCTGTCAAGGGGAGGTGGCCAGCAGGCCGGAGGGGTTTTATACGTCTGTTCCGAGGAAAATCCGGCTCAAGTAGCCTCCCGCATCACCCGCCTGCAAGGACTGTCCTCGCAGGCCGATCATATCCAGCTCCTCAACACCTCCTGCGTGGAAAATATTATTGACGCCCTTAAACCAACAATTAGTAACCGAGATCTGAAATCTGAGAGCTGTGATCTAATATGTATTGTCGACTCCATCCAGTCCGTCTCGACTGTCACGAACCCCACCACCCCAGGCTCGCCCTCCCAGATCCGCGACAGTGCCAGCTTTCTCATTCAGGCCGCCAAAGAACACTCCGTTCCCTTGATCATTGTGGGGCACGTGACGAAGGACGGAGACATCGCCGGCCCCAAAATGCTGGAGCACATGGTGGACACTGTTCTGGAGCTTTCAGGCGACCGCCAACATCTTCTTAGACTTCTGCGTACCGTCAAAAACCGCTTTGGCCCGACAGACGAAACCGGCATCTTCCGCATGGATGGCGGCGGCCTCAACGAGGTCAAAGACCCGGGTGCCATTTTGCTTGAAGGACGGGTCAAAAATGCTCCAGGCTCCTGTTTGACCATGATCATGGAAGGCACTCGTCCCCTCACAGTCGAGATCCAAGCATTGGTGGTCGCCTCACCCCTCCCCATCCCCCGCCGCATCGCCAAAGGCATCTCGGGAAACCGTCTCCAGCTTATCTGCGCCATCCTCACCAAGCACCTAAATCTGAGCCTGGCCACCAAAGACGTTTTTGTGAACGTCACTGGCGGCCTGGAGGTCAAAGACCCGGGTGCCGACCTAGGCATCGCTCTAGCCATCGTCTCCTCGGTCAAAGACAAACCCTTGCCGGAAAACTCCATCTGCTTCGGCGAGCTCGGTCTTCTGGGCGAAATCAGAAAAGTCGGCTTCACCGATAAAATGCTCAAAGAAGCCAAATCCCTCGGCTACACCATCGTTTTCTCCCCCCTCTCCCACGCCTCCATCCGCTCCATCAAGCTGACGTAATCGTTGTATAATACCCCCATTCGCAACTTAAAAATTGGAGGACTCTATGAAACTCGTCTTTGACGGTACCGAAATATCTATTTGTTCTCCCCAGGAAGTAATTACCTTCAGGGAAGATCGTGAATCTGGAAAAAATTTTAACTTCTACGAAAACCTTTCTTCGGACATCTCCGCCAACATCGCCAAAATCCATAAGATCCACGGCTATAAAAATGAGGAATATAGCCTCGGATTATTACTTGGAGCAGGTAACGAGTTACTTTTTAACTACGACTTCCGGAATGGGTATCGGTTCACTTTTGGACCAAACATTTTCCCAGATTACATTCATAGGGATAAAGACAAGGTTAATCGAGTTATCGAGTTCGTTCTGTGGATACTTGAAGCCTTTGGATGGATAGTCACCTTTAATGAAGACGAGTCTTGGTACTACCTCGACTTCGCCCCCCTCCTCGCTCTCACTCCGGAAGAGGTGAATACCGAGATCGAACAGAGAATCAACTCTCTCGCCGGAAAAGCCTTACAGGTAATCAATACTGGTCTGGTGAAACACCAATCCAGGTTCTTTAGAAAAGAGATCGGTCTTGCACCAGCCAACGTCTTACCTGAAGATGTAGAACTTGTGATTAATCGGCTTAGTCTCTTACTTGGTCCAAAATGGGCTATAGCCAACTGGAACAGCTTTAGTTTCAATATCTTTCCATCCACCCCTAGCTAGGGGTGGATTTTATATCCTGCAGGGCCTGGCCCTGCAGGTCAATAGTCTTGACAAGCGAGCCTACCTATGTTATTATAGGCCAGTTAGCTTCCTCTGCTGGCCTCTCGGCCCGCACCGTACCTTTCAATTCCATAGCAAGACTCTCAAGGAGAGAAAAATGACAATCTTTACTTCACCCGTAACAACAGCCATAAAAGGCTTACGTGTAGAACTTCGCCTTGACGGTAAGATGATCACTCCCCGAGATGGATATTTGGGTAAATTTCAAAGGGGCAAAGTTGAGATCATTCTCGAGGTAGAGGCTGAAAAAGACTTCAGCGTCTTTACTCTCGATAACCATATCCAACCAGTGGACAAAGCTCCAGCCATCAGACTTCCAAAGGGTTTTGTTCGACAAATGAATATCGTCCTACCGGCAGCCAAAAGCCATCTGGAACAAACCCTCGAAAGTTCAGTCTTCGTGAAGAAAATTGACATTAAGCCATACAATGGCTATCCTGGTTCAGGGCGGTTCCCCATCAACATGATCGGTATCCGTATTAATGGGGAAGTTTATTCTCTCGGCATTTTCTGCCAATTCAACCGCGTATTCTTCGCGATTGTACAGAGAGAGTCAATCATCGCAACCGAAGACACGGCGATTGGCACTGTACTGAGTTACAACCCCTTAAGTGGAGTTGCCTCTGTCCATTATGGTGACAAAAACTTTGCCCATCGTGTTTTTTGGAAGAACATGCCAGCAGCAGAAAAATTAAACTACTGTCGCGTTCTCCCTATGGGAGCTGTTGTTACCTGGGACGAAAGCGATCTAACATACCTTTCGCATAAAGGAACCACTTTCGTGGCCGAGATCGATAAGATCACCAGCGTCAAGCTGTAAATGAATTTGAAACCCCCCGCCATGGCGGGGGTTTTCTTTTGCCTAAACAACGGCCTATTGACAATCAGCCTCCAATGGCTTATAAATACAGTTAGCCAAGAACGCAAGTTTTTGGTCAGAGATACGAGCAATCGTAAATCGAGAAAAGGCCTCGCAAGAGGTTCTTTTCTTTTTTTTTTGACTTTTGTTACTCAAGTGCTACAGTTAAGGTATTAATATAACAAAAATAAAATGAAACACCATCCTGTTTCAACTGCCCACGCCGCCGGTGCCACCACCGCGGTTGTCTTTGTGGCTTGTCGATTTCTGGTGGGGTTATTTCCCGATTGGATGTTCGCCATGGGGCAGTCATGGTTCCACGGTATAGCGCTCCAAAAACTCGGCACTGCGGACTTGGTCTCGGGGAACTTTTTCTCTGGTCTGGTCTCTGCCACGGTGAGCGCTTGGTTAGTAGGCTACCTATTTGCCTACTTTTACAACTTCTTCTTAGGCAAAAAATAGCCTGCAGGCCTTAGTTACTTACTTTCGTCGATAATTTTTTTGATTATCGCGTCTACTTCATTAGGAAGATTACCCAAATCCGCATCGGGGAAAAATTTGGGTAAAATAATCGGCCTCATCCCCGAAATATACGTCACTCCATCCTTCCGGTAGACATTTATCTTACAGGGCAGACAAAGACCTATCTTGATATCCGCCTGTAGTACCGCATAAGCACTTTTAGCGTTACAGATCTCAATTATCTTCAAAGGCTCAATTTCCAAGCCCTTTTCTTTCAAAGTTTCAGCCACATCATGAATATAAAGCACTCTAAAACCAGCCTCTTGTGTCTCCAGCTCAACTGCACGAACCGCTTCGTCAAACGATTTTGTTGTTGTAACTGTGTAATCAAAGTTCATAAAAATTCTTTATTAATAATTATGGCACATTTATCACAAAGTCTTTGTTCTCAGTCCTTTCATCCGGCATAATCACTTTGGTGCGAACTCTCCAAGGACCTCGCATCGACAAGTTTCCTGTAGCTGTGTATCGCCCCCTTCCCAGTGGAGTCGCACTTCCTTGTTGAATGCCCATATTCATCGTCGTCATGTTCAGGTCATATGATACCGTGGCGTTATCAACCGGTTCACCGCCTGCATCTCTTACCTCAATTACAAAGGTAGCCCGTCCGGGTCGTAAAGGATTTGGATCGGTAGAGAGAGAAATTGTCTCACTTCCGGCAGTAGCACCCAAAACCGAAGCAGATTTTACTTTCCAACTCATCACTCCAATCAACCCCACCATGAGAACTAAGGTCACCAGTAAAATTTTATTACTCATCTTTTACTTCAATAGTTCGTCTATGATCGTCTTAAAGGCGCTATACGGCTGGGCACCGACAACTTTGATACCATCAACCTCTCCGTTACTGGTCGACTTACCGATAAAGAAAGTTGGCGTACCATTAGCCCCGACGGCTCCAGCATCAGCCAGATCTTTATCCACTTCACTCTTAAACTCACCCGAGTCCAAGCATTGCTGAAACTTATTCACGTTCAAGCCCAACTCTTTGGCTATGATCGGTAGTTGATCCAAAGCCAAGCCGGTACCATTGGAGGTTGTTTTGGTAAATATCTGATCATGGTATTTGAAGTAGGTCGTGTCCCCGCCTTGCTTTCTGGCACACTCAGCCGCCTCTGCTTCTTTCGGAGCATTTTGATGGAAACCAAGAGGCAAGTCACGAAATACCATCTTAACCTTTCCTGTATCAATGTAGTCTTTTTTAATTTGTGGATAGGTATCGGTAAAATACTTTTTACAGAACGGGCATTCATAGTCCGAAAACTCAATTAAGGTCACTATAGCTTTTTTATCTCCCAAAACCGGATCATTGTCCACTGAGACTTTTATCGGCGCGCCGTTATCTGTTGTATCTGGTTGGGACGGTACTTGTTGGGTTGGAGCAGCGCCTGTCGCTTGTTGACCGTTTGTCTTTTTTAAATACTTAACTTCAGTCCACAAAGAACCCAGAAAAAAGGCGGCCACGATCAGAAGAATAACTAGAATAGGGTTTTGACTGGTATTTTTGATTATCATAACTACTACAAGTGTAGTAAGAATGTAGGTCGTTGTCAAGGGCCTCTACGGGAGTAAATGCTAATGCGCCCAAAATCAACCAAGAGATCACGCTGATGAGAATGCTTCCGACCGGTATTTTTTTTGACTCGATTTTTTTATTAAGCAGTCTTTTGATTCTAAACTCCAAAGTGTTCCAGTCTGCCAAAGAAAGTGCCAAAGCCAAAGATCTCTTGGGTTCATAGGCCACCAGTTTTTTCAGGACCGATACCAAAGACTTCGCCTCTCTCATCCCCACTACAGCCGCCTCATCTGCCGCCATCTCATTTTGAATCCGATATTTTTTAGAAATGTCGGAGATTAATGGAAAAAAAGGCAATAAAATTTGTGCCATCGACGAGAGAAGAAAAACGAAGGCATCTTTGTTTTCCAGGTGGTATTTCTCATGTCTCACAACTGCCTCCAGTTCGGACCGAGAAAGAATCTTGACCAGTCCGGTCGACAAATAAATTTTTGGCTTCCAAAAACCAAAACAAAAAGCCGAAGGATAACTCTTTTTAAAGACAAATACCTTATTTTTCAGCTCCAGTCTATTAGCTAACTTTTTTATCGTGCCACTGCGGACAGTGGATAAATATAACCATCGCCTCATTTTAAAAGTCTTTATCTGAGTAACCACCAGTTTTAAGGTGGTATACAAAAACATTACCAGCAATACAGTCAGGCTGGCTTCCCCCAAGTTTCCGGGTAATCGTATCGGCAAAGCACCAATTACCTGTTGACAGTAGTAGACAGAGTGGTGAAAAAGCAAGAAAACATACTTCTTAAAAATAATTCCCAAAATAATACTGGAGAAAACAAAAAAACTAACTAAAACCAAAAAATACTTATTGTTTCGCATGGTAAGTTCTCAGCAAGCGCAACAAGTCTTCTCTTTTTTTCCTGGGTAGGCTTTCTACCGATTCAGCAAACGAAACCATCGCCGACTCTCCAAACGAATCAAAAAAATTATTAAGAAAAGACTTGGCAATCTTTTTACTATATTCTTCGCTAGTAGACTTTGGCGAGAAGACAAAGACGGAACCTTCATTTTTTCTATTCACCATACCTTTTTTATAAAGCCTATCTAGCAAAGTCGCCACAGTTGTATAAGCCAGGGGCTTAGTCTTTTCAAATTTACTCACAATATCCCTAGCATGGCAACTTTTAAGTTCCCAAACCACAATCATCACTTCTTGCTCCAAAGGGCTCAATCTTTTTTGTATCATCAAGTATTCTATTGTATACCTGCAGGGCCTGGCCCTGCAGGCAAAGGCGTCTAATCATCCAGGTCAATCATCTCACGATACACTTTCTTGATGTCTTCCGTGTCTCTCGAGTCTTCCACAAAAGATCGGTAGGTGTTTCTATGATTTTTCTTTGAAAAGTTAAAAAGTATCTCTTCCGCCTTCACCCAATCCTGCCGGAACAATCCCAGGTAATTTCCATAACTGGAATATTTATACTCCTCCAGACCTGCAGGGCCTGGCCCTGCAGGTAAAATATCAATTGGATTCCGATGAATATATTTGGTTATATAAACAAACTGATTTTCATTTTCAACTAGAACTGTCTTATATCGGCTTTGAAACAAACTCCCCACTCGTTTATATTTCTTATTAAAATACATCACGTACTTCAGCACCAAAGACTGCATAAATTCTGCGATACCTCGATCGGTCGATTGTTTTATCAAAAAGTGAAAATGATTTGGCATCAAACAATAAGCAAGCAACTCAATCTGGTCATGGTAATTTTTGAGAATCTTTGATGGCGACACCGCCTGCAGGGCCTGGCCCTGCAGGCTAGGCATCTCGAGATAAAATTTCATATAGCCAAGAAAAACTTTGTAATCTTGTTCATCTAGAAAAATATTCCTCTTCTCTACTCCTCGATTAAAGATATGGTAATACCCGCCGGCACCATATTCTTTACGACTATTCTTTTGTGGCATATACCACCATTATAAACATGAATCACATCCACCTGCAGGGCCTGGCCCTGCAGGACTCCGCCCTTACTTAATTTCCAAACTCTTTAGATAATTTTCCTTAAACTCCTTGGGTACAAAGTGCATCATGTCCAAAGTGGTCATGGTCTTTCTGGGTAGACCAGCCACCAAGACATTGTTGCCGAAAAAATTCTTGAGCTTATCACCAATCTTGTAAATCAGTTTTTCCATCTTCATTTCTTTCGCCTCGTCGTAACCAATATAGATTGAGAAATATGTCTCGCCTTCTATCTGGTACTCGGTTCGATATGGATCAATCAGTCCCCTCAGTTGGTCGGGAATGTTTTTTTCATCATAGAGATAGAAAATCTTGATCCCTCCAAATGGGGTTTCGGCGACTATCAGTTCGTCTGCCTTGACCTGGTCAAAAGCAGTCGGCTCCATCAGGTGGTACTCATCTAAAATCGTGTTGGTCGGTGCCAAAATTCCCGTAACTCGTATCTTGGGCACTCCGAAGAAGTTTTCTATTTCATCTCCAATATTGGAAAACAATTTCTCTTCACGCATCATCTCTGCCTCCTTACTGCCAATTATCATGCCCGACACGGTCCCCTCGGCTTCCGGTTTTCCTTCAGCCAAAATCAGCGGCACGGTGATCCTCTCAGTCTTTAGAAACAGTTTTACAAAACCTTCTTCGGTTATGGTCACCTTGGATTCATTCTTGGTTATAAGCCAATTTAGTTGAGTTGCAAGACCCGGATCCTTTTGGACATAAGTCGTTACCACACCCAAGTTTTCTTTGGAAGAGATGACTGCAAATTGCCAAAAAATAAGCAAGAACCCAACCGTCATCACGATCGGCGCCAAACGGGAAATGAGATTAAACTTCTTAGGGTTAAATCCTTTAAGGAGAAGCGAGTTACTTACGACCGAAACCGAAGACAGCGCCATGGCCAGACCGGCCAGTTCCGGCTTAAGTACCAAACCGGCAGACACGAAAACTCGCGCCGCCACCGGAATACCGAGAACGTTATAAAAAAGCGCAAAAAACATATTTTGCTTAATCTTTCCAACCGTTTCCATACTCAGTTTGATGGCGGTGATGACTCCATCCAAGTCATTATTCATAATGATGATACTTCCGGACTCCAGCGCTACGTCGGCGCCGGACGCCATCACAATACCGAGGTCAGACTGGACCAAAGCCGGCGAATCATTAATCCCATCCCCTACCATAGCCACAATATTTCCTTGCTCTTGGAGTTTTTTAACTTCTTCGGCTTTATTTTGAGGTAAGACTTCAGCCAAAACATTAGTGATGCCAATTTGCTTGGCGATGGCATTGGCCGTTCGTCGGTTGTCCCCGGTGATCATATAAACTTCGATACCCATTTTCTGCAATTTCTTAACCACTTCTACTGTGGTCTCTTTTACTTGGTCGGCGACCGCCACTATTCCCAATACTTGTTCGGCAGAGGCAATCAGCATGGCTGTTTTACCATCTTCTTCCAATCTTTCCAAATCCATAAAGGAGTAAGAGTGAATCTTTTTCTGCTCCATCAAACGGCGGTTACCCACATAGTAAGTGTGTCCGTTAATCTTGGCTTCCACCCCGTGACCCGGAATGGCGCTAAAATCGGTGGTCGGGGTCTGCATATCGACAGACGAAATTCTACTTTTACAGTACTCGACAATGGCCTCCGCCAACGGATGTTCGGACTTAGATTCCAAAGCATACAGCACGATCAAAACTTCCTGTTCCGACTTACCAGAGTAATTAATCAGGTCAGTCACCTCCGGCTGGCCTTTGGTGAGTGTCCCCGTCTTGTCAAAAATAATGGTATCAATCTTACAAGCCGTTTCCAGCGGTTCACCGCCTTTAATCAAGATTCCCTGCTCTGCCCCTTTACCCGTGGCCACCATAATCGCTGTGGGAGTCGCAAGACCCAAAGCACACGGACAAGCAATCACAATTACCGAAACAAAGGCTAAAATCGCGAATTCAAACGGCGCTCCGAGGACGAAATACCAAATCAGAAAGGTGGCGATAGCCATTAAAATCACCAGCGGTACAAAAACCGAAGAAATTTTGTCGGCAAAGCCCTGGATTGGGGCTTTAGTTCCCTGAGCATCTTCAATCAGCTTCACTATTTGAGAAAGCACCGTGTCCTCGCCCACTTTTTGCACTTTAAATTCAAAACTACCCGTCTTATTTATAGTCGCCGTAAACACTTTAGCTCCGATAGTTTTCTCTATCGGAATACTCTCTCCCGTGAGCGCCGACTCATCGACAGAGCTGGAACCGGAAATAATTACTCCATCCACCGGAATTCTCTCTCCGGGCCGAACGACCACGATGTCTCCCACCACCACTTGCTCCACAGGCAGGTCAGTTGGGGTGCCATTTCTCATTACTCGGGCCATCTTTGGAGCCAAGCCTACTAGCTTTTCGATCGCTTGAGAGGTTTTTCCCTTGGCTTTGGCTTCCAACCATTTTCCTAGAGCTACGAAGGTAATCAGAAGTGACGCTACTTCAAAATAAAGATTGCCTATCTTCATCCCATTCAAACCAATAGCCGATCCAGTCTCTACAAAATATTTCAGAAGTTCAAAGACACTGTAGGTATAAGCTGTGAGCGTTCCAATGGCAATCAAGGAATCCATACTGAATGTCTTCATTTTGAAAGCCGAGATCGCTCCCAGAATAAAGTTTTTTCCTACCCAAAACTGCACTGGGGTGGCGAGCACTAGAGAAATCAAGCCGGAGATTGGCATTATTACTTTGGCCCAAGGCATGTTGGGTACAAAGTCATAAACCATAAATAACAACATTGGTATACTCAGCACCAATCCTGCTATAAATTTTGTAAACCAAAAGTCTATCTCGACGGCTCTTTTTTCGGTTTCGGACTTGGAGTTTGTCTCGGATGGAATTTCGGCGCCGTAACCGGTGGACTTCACAGCCGCCACCAGCCCCCCCAGGTTGGTGAGTTTCGTCTCAAACTTTATTCTGGCTTTACTGGTAGCAAAATTAACATTCGCCTCAGATACCCCGCTAGTCTTCATGAGGGTTTTCTCGATTATTCCGGCACAGCTACTGCAGTGCATTCCCGATATTTCCAGGTACGCTACTTGGGAGTCTGGTTCAGATTTTTTTTTTGACTCTTCTCCAACTACCTCTTCGTCATTGCGAAGTCGCCCAAGCGACTGTGGCTCTCCTGGATACCCCTTGCGGGTAAATCTCACTCCATCAATCACCTCTGCCGTATATCCAGACTCTTTAATATTGTCGATGATGGCTTCCTTTGTTAGGCCTTCGGCATGAGTCACCGTCACCATTTTTGTTTCCAAATCAGCCTCAACCTCCTTGACCTCTTTGAGTTCCTTAAGATTCATGGTAATTAATTTTGGGCAGGCTTCACAGTGCATGTCCGGTACCGAAAGTTGTGTTATTTTTGTTTTCATTGTTTCCTTGTCATTCCCGACCTGATCGGGAATCTATATAAATTATAATTTCACTTTGCACCGCAAGACCCCGTTCCTCCCCCGCCACAACCACAGCCCTTGGCTCCGGTAGCAACGGGGGTGGTGTTCGATCCTACCAAGCCCTGAGCATCAACCACTTCGATCGTCCCCGAAATCATTCCCATCCAACAGGAGAATTTGTAAATACCGACCTTTGTCGGAGTAAACTCTTTAATCGCCGTCTCACCCTGAGTCAGATCAATCTGTCCCTCCCACAACTTTGAAATCACGGCGTTGGTACAGCCACTGGTGCCGGTATCGGTTATTTGGAGACGCACAATCTGTCCCACCTTAACTCTAAATTTATTAGGAGTATAGCCATTCGACGAAGCCGTCATCTTGATAACTTGCTTTCCACCCACCGACGGGACCAAATCTGTCGCACCCAGCACTTGTGATGTACTCATTGCCGAGACAATGTCTCCAATGTTAGTTAGTCCCAGTACCGTCATCTGAGCGTTAATATTAAAGGCCGAAAAAGCCAATACCAGCAGACCAGCCACCGTCGAAAACTGTTTCGATTTATTTTTGTCACCAAACATCTGGACACTGCCAAGTCCTATGGCCATCAGTCCTGGTACTGTCCCCAAGGCAAAAAGCCCCATGATGAGAGCTCCCTGCAAGGGTACTCCGGAGGCGAGAGCCAAAGCCTGCGCCGTCACGGTGAAGCCACAGGGTAGAAAAAAGGTCAACGCTCCCATAAAAAATGGCGCCGTTCTTCCCTTAAAGTTTTGCTCGTCAGACACTTTATTGGTAAAAGACTTCGGTAGTCTCAGTTGAAATTTATGTGCCACCTTCACCCCTAGCATCTGTAAGCCCAGAAGTATCATCACCGCTGAAACCCCAATTACGAGCATGGCCGAAAATGATGGAGACAAACGGAAAAAGTTGCCGATATAACCGAGCACTGCTCCAAATAAAGCGTATCCGGCTACTCTCCCTATATTAAATAAGATATGGGGTTCGGCTTTCTTTTCAAACGAGTCACCCTCATTGTATTGCGACATCCACTGCTTGGACATGGACAGAACTATACCTCCCACCAAAGCGGCACAGCTGGAAACCCCGGCCAGCAGTCCAAAAAGAAAAAAGGCCGGAAGAGCTGATTGAGAATTAACCGAGACAAGTGAGGTAAATCCTGTTTTTTGGAGGATATAAAAAACCATCAGGATTAGAGCCGCAATCATAAAAGGCATAAACTTGTCAGCCTCACCATTCGGAACTTCTTCTGACTCACACGAAATATTGATATTTTTGTTTTGCTTCTCAAACGGTTTCTCGGAAAAAGTGTAACCGTCCCCCGCAAAAAACCCATTCAAAAAATCAGTCGAAATCCTCTGATCCGTTTCAGTTTCAACATCCAGTGTTTCTTTTTGAAGAGAAACATCAGCTTTGATAATCCCCTCTATTTTGTTCAGTCTCTTTTCTATAATCAGCTCGCACGCGGCGCAGTGCAGTCCTCTGATGTAGAAAGTGGAGACTGTCCGATCTCGATTATTATTTGACATACTACGTAGTGTAGTGGGTTATCCAATCCCTGTCAAGCCCCATCTCGTCCTCGTCATCCCGAGCGTAGTCGAGGGATCTCACTCCAGTTAATGTATCTTCAATACCGAGGTTAGCGCCGACAAACACAAAGACAGATGGGGACAACTATAAAAATTCGACTTGATAATTACGTAAGTAAAAACCAGTAACCCCACCATCACTCCGGACGTCAACCTCATATTCATCCCCCAGTTAAGTTTCTTTTTCCCCACCAAAATACCGATTCTTTCACTTTGACTGCTAAAATAATTAATTCCGGCCGAAAGACTCCGATTGGACAACTGTAGCTTTTTGTACAGGGCGGTGATCAGGGGCAAACCATCCGCCAGACTTTCTTCGGCCGACTTATCGGCGCATAGTTCAGTCAATGTCATAAAATACCGGAACATTTTTTCTTTCATCGGGAAACTCGGCAAGCCCTTCTCCACCATCATCGCCAGGGTAGTTCTGAGCGGATCTTTCATTCTGACATGATTTTCTTCGTGCGCTATCATGGCTTGTATCTCTCGGTTACTGTGCGTTTTGTTTAGCCCGCTAGCCAGATATATTGTTGGGTGTAGCATTCCGGCGGTAAAAATCTCTCCCGAAGCAGAATCAAAACGAACTTTATTTCCTGTCCGCGAAAGCAGTTTCAGACCGTTCACATACTTCTCGGTACTCATTATTTTCCGAACGGTTTTTATCCCCGCCACCAGCGCCTTCCATAACCACACCAAGCTCAAAAGCCAAAGTCCAAGGCTCGCCCACAGCCAAGGCATATCTCCAATACTCGCCAAGTCGTATCCATATCTTTTTGAATCCAAAAAATAGATTAAAAGCATTGTCGTTCCCGGAACGGTTTTGACAAACACCCACCATATCAAGGCCAAATATATGACACCGATAGCCATCACAGCCACAAAATATAACGAGGTCAACTTGTTTAAGACTCGGTAATTCATTTAGACTTACTTTCAATATACCTCTTCAGTAGCTTCATGTCTTCCTTGTTCTTTTTTAGCCCGTCTACAAACTGAGAAATGGCCAGACCTCCAAAGTCTTTAACCAAACTTCCATAAATAACCGATAAATTTTTCCTTACAAAAATTTCCCTTTCCACGCACGGGCAGTACTCAAAAGCCTTTCCGCACATCTTCCTTTTTAATATCTTCTTATCAGCCATTCTCTTAAGCACCGTCATGATCGTGGTATAGGCATGATCTCCGGTCAATTTTCCCAGAACTTCTTGCGGTTTAAGAGGTTTTTTAGCTTTCCAAAGGATGTTCATCACCTGTTCTTCAAGGGGTCCAAACAGTTTGCTTTTCATATACTACATATTGTAGCACAGACCTACGGCTCGTCATTGCGTATGCGTCATTGCGAAGAGTAGGGGTTTGATTTATCAAACCCGCACGACGCGGCAATCTATACAATGCTGTGGCAATCCAAAAAATAAAAATTATTCACCAAGTGGTATTATTTAAATATGTCTGCCAAACACCACATCACTTTCCGTCAAACCGAAACGGATAGAAAACTACTTGAAAATCTAGCCAAAGAAACAAACCTAACCATTAGTGATCTCGTTCTAGCCGCCATCCATAAAACTTATTACAAAAATAAATCTCTGCTAAAGCGGGAATCTATATAAATATCACCTTCACCCTCCGCCGCCTCGACTACAATATCTGTTAATTAACTTTATAGCGCATTAAGCACATCAACTGAGGCACCTACCTTTTGAGTTTCTTCAGCCTCTTCTCTAACCAAATTATCTCCAAGAGCAATGGCATTTGAAAGCCACCTTTTTTCGTTCTCATCGTCAAGATTAAGCTTCACCGCATTCAAACTGAAACCCATGTTATAAACCGTTAGATCTTTGGAGACACTTCCGGAAATAAACCGCATGTGTTTTTCTGGAACCATATCAAGCTGATCTGTTATTTTTGTAAGACTTAATATATTTATATCGTCAGTGTTTTTTTCCAAATTGATATTATAAACACCATTTTTAGAAAAAAACATCATTTCATGAGTCTTGTAATTCTTGATTTTCCAAAACTTTTGATTTTCCTCAACCTCTACCTCTAAAACACCAGGATGGCGCTCATTGACACTCTCAATCGCCTCTACAAATTTCTTTTGCTCTGAAGTAAGGCCACTGGCGTCCACTTCTGCTACGGCCTCTATTGTTGATTCGGCTTTGGTCGCTAATTCCTTATCTGTATCGGTAGCATTTGGGTCATGAGTAATGTTTTCAAAATTAGCCATTCTTTGAGCAGTCGGGGAGTCGGCAATTCTGCCCTGATCCACCGATCCTTCAGGTGCCATGATCGTTTTATTATCCTGCGCCCATGTCGTCGCCTGATCGTTTGTTATACCCGTATTTTCATCCATATCCACCATCTTCACACATCCAAACGCCTTTTGTCAAATTTTTACCTGCAGGGCCTGGCCCTGCAGGTCACTTCTTCTTCAGGGTGATTATCCAAGCGTCACCAACTTCACCCGGAACAGAAATTTCTTTAAATCCATCTACCCCTAGTTTTGTTTCTCCCGGTAACCCCACTGCCGGTTCTCCTTTTTTACCGGTTCTAGGTATCACCAAAGTCGCCTCTCCACCAAAGTTTAAAATTCTCTCTATTTCCCTCAGAATATTTTCCAGATCATGTGATTCGTATTTATGCATGGAAACCACCACGTCCACCGAATTTGATGCTATAGGCATATTCAGAATATCACCGGCCAATAAGTGATTCATTATCTTTTCGTCACGAATCAATTTATCTCTGATATCCATCCCAAAAACCTTTTCCCCAAATTTCTCCCTCAAAAATGTCATTATCGATCCTGCCCCCACCCCAAGTTCCAAAACTCTTTTTTCGTAAGGACTGCTTTTAGAATATCTCTGTCCCAAAAAATCTAACACCTCTTTTGTCACTTCCCCCGGAACCCTATTATCCCTTTCGCTATACGTACGAACAGCTTCCCCTATAATAGTAGAAGGTGCGGCTTCCATTTGATTATTTTTCTTCGCCCTTCACGTCTTTTAGGTAGGCTTTAAACTCTTCCCAAACTTTTTTCCAATCCCCATTAGCCGCTTCAATTTCTTTAAAGATCATTTCTACATCTACCAGTATCTGATCTTCTTTTACTATCATTTTTGTTTTTGCCATATTTTAGATTATATATTGATTACTTGTATGCCACCGGCACCTCAGTCAGCACTACTCCAAGCGACATCCGTCGCGCCTTGACATCCAGGTTTTCGACAAACACTTCCACCGCGTCCCCCATCTTAAACTCTTTATCGGCCGGCTTCTTGGAAATATGGATCAAACCATCGACTCCTTTATCAAAGTTGACAAAGATTCCGTAGGGAGCCAGGCGCACCACCTTGCCCGAATGTTTGGTTCCAATGGCATAGTCTGTCTCTATCTTGGACCATGGGTCGCCGGACATCTGTTTGATGGAAAGGTTCAGTTTACCCGCTCCTTTATCAATTCCGATAACTTGGACGTGGACTTCCTGACCAACTTTAAACATAACATTCGGGTCTTCCACTTTTTCCCAAGAGATCTCGGAGATATGAATCAATCCTTCGACCTTGGCCGCTTCGTTCTTTTCCTTCATCGGGACATTGACGGTCACAAAAACTCCAAAAGGCATAATCCCCGAAACGGTTCCTTCAAATTTATCTCCGGCATTGACCAGCTCCAAAGCCACACCCTTCTTAGCCAGAGCCTCGAAGTCGGACACCAATTTTTCGGAAAAAATCAGTCTATTTTGATCTTTATCTACCTCGATAACGCGTACTTTAAAGGTTTTGTTCAAGAGAGTGTCCATGTTTCCGAGGAACCTTTCCCCAAACTGGGACGTCGGAACAAAGCCACGGATCTCGCCAATCTTGACCACCATACCACCCTTATTCACTTCGAGTCCCATGACGTCCACTTCTTTCTCTTCCTCCATGATCTTCTTGTACTTGTACCAGCGGTTTTCGTCAGCCGCTTGCTTGAGAGTCAGAATTATCTGCCCCTGGTCATTCTCTGGAAACTTGACGTAAGCGCTTATTTTGTCACCCTCTTTGATTTCTTTGAGAACATCGTAGGCTTCGGCCAGGTCTTCACCGGACACCATTCCTTCGGTCTTGGCTCCAATATCAATCAGCACCATCTTCTTACTGATGGCGGTTATCGTACCCTCAACTTTCTGGTTTCTCTTCAAGGCTCCGGGGAAGCCGGCGGCTCCCTCCATTAGCCTGTCCATGACGGATATTAGCTTCTTACCTACTTCCTCCAGTTTCTGAGTTTTTTTCATTGATCATAAATTCCTTTCCTGTCTTTTAGACTCGTTTATTCTACCACAAAATACGCCTGTATAGCTGGTGTAGGGGTTGGGCGTGACCAACCCGTCTCCCATGGTACAATAGCCCAGTTCGCCCCTTAAAATCCATTATTCAGGAGTTTTGACCATGATGAAAACTACCTTTTCGATCAGCCTCTTTGTCCTTTTTACATTCGCAAGCATCATTGTTCCTTACAAAGTCGTCTCGTCCGCCAATACGCCAAAACAGATTGAAGTTGGTCCAAACCAAACCTATTTCTGGACCTCAGGCTACACCCTATCTCGCTCTCTTGAAGGCACTTTTTCTCTCAAAAGCTCCAACTACTTTGAGTTAAGCCAGGGTGACATCGTTAAACAATCCGTCTACGAAGAACCAACTATTGGTGAAAACAGCGGTCTGTACTGGATCAGGGATTACCCCATGACCGGTAGCTGGACAGTCTCCAACAGCTCTCCCGAGATCTTCAGTCTCGAAACATCTACCTTCATTTCCACACCTAACTTTTTTGAAAAGGGTTTGAATGTCATTCTCGGAGCCGTCTTTGGGTTTATTTTCTGGATATTTTCCGTCGGTTTTTTGGCCTGGCTAGACAAAGTAATTCCCGACTAGACAAATTAAGATAGATTTTTCATACCCCTCCGGTTCACGCCGGAGTTTTTTTACACACTTCAAGCCCGCTTCACTCACTTCAAGGAGACTCCTTGAAGTACATCGACGCTGGCCTGTTTACTGTATCGACCCACCCCAAACATAATTCTCAAATCGAGGAGACCGGTTTCTGGATACCAATTTCACCTCTTTTAAGCCGGCCGTCTCCGACAAGCGTGTCAGAATCATCAAATCGCCATCGGTTGGCGTTTCCTTGGTTTCGATAGCCAGCTTTCCATCCATGACAAAATCAATCTCATTACCGGTTTTCAAAGCATAATACTGTACCGTACCTTGTTTTATTATCTGGTTGTATACCGTATTTTCAAACTGCACCCCACTGGATATTTCCGCTAAAGTATTAGCCAAACCGGTATCACAAAAATACAATTTCCTTGCTTTCACAATCTCCCGACCCACGTTGTTGGTATATACCGGCACCGTATGTACCAGATAGGTTTTCTCAAAAAAAGTGATGTAGTTTTTCACGGTGTGTCTAGACAGTCCGATTAATTTTGCCAAAGTGTTGTACTCAATCCTATTCCCCACTCTGGTAGCCAACAGCTTTGCCAAAGCAAACAGATTTCTCTCATCAGCAAAGTCTGCCAATGATCTGACGTCAATATTTACATACGAAGACATAATATCGAGCAATATATCTTTCTTCATCGCGTCTGTCTCTGCCAAAACCACTTGAGGAAAACCCCCAAACTTAATAAATTCTTCATAGTAGGCCGTTAACCTATTGTACTCGTCCTTATCAAAATGCTTTTTTTGCCAGTCCGTCGCCACCGATTTTATTTCTTTAAACAGTAAAAACTCCCCAAAGTCCAACGGAAATAACTCAAACACTTTCTTTCTCCCAGCTAAAGACTCGGTAAACAAATTTTTCAAGTAATACGAGCTCGAACCGGTGACAATAAACTTGATGCCTTTGTGATCCAATAAATATTTAATGGCACTGGGACACTCGGGAGCTAATTGGATTTCATCCAAAGCCACCACCATCGGACTGTCTTTAGACATGCCTCTGGCCACCAAAACCTCGTAAATACTGTCATAGTTTTTCTGTTCAAACAGCTCCCTATTGTCCGGGCGTTGCAAATCCAGAAAAATAGAGTTTTTGTTTCGCAAATCCTTCAAAAGTTGGGTAATCAAAGTTGTCTTGCCCGTTCTCCTCATGCCGGTTAAAACCGTCACCATTGGAGTTTGAGCGTGAGCCAAAAGATCTTGATATATTTTACGTTTGTATACCATATGTAATATACACTATACATAAAGCTTAACTATTTGTCAAGTCAATATCCCATTTGGTACACATCCCTGCCTGCCGGTAGGCAGGCCTTGACCCGGAATCTATACAAATTAGTTCCGAATAAAAATGGATCCCCGCATTCGCGAAGATGACAACCTTCAAGAACCTCCTGCGAGGACTGTCCTCGCAGGCGCAATCAGTTGCCCAATCACTATCATCGACGCTGACCTGTTTCACTTCTCTGTTCGAAATGGGAAGAGGTGGTTCCAAGTCGCACAAATCACCGGACAGGAAAAAGACTGACAATTTAAACTTAAAGGAGTCTCCTTGAAGTACCGCCCCCTGCGAGGACTGTCCTCGCAGGCGGGAGATCTGCACTTACTCCTTAATCTAATTCCCCACCCATCTCAGCCATTTTTTTCTTAAAAACGGCATAGTCGAGCCTCTCTCTAAAGTGACCCAGCATCTCCCATGTTCGATGCATTTGTTGGAACGCTTTATCGCCACACCCATCAATTATCTTGTTCTCCAATTTATCAAGAAGATCATAATCCACAAAATATTCATAGCTGTCTTCCATTAAAAAAGGATCTCTATGTGGGTTGAGTAAATTCAGTCCCTCTATGTTTTCACTTATTCTCTTTTCTATCTCACGATATTCATCCTGATGTTCTCCCGAAGCGTCAAATATCGTCTGTCTTTTTGTAAAATAATCCTCTTTCATCGCTTGCCTCCCCGCATCTATGGCTTCCAGTTTTCTACTTAACTCTCCTACACCTAATTTCTCAAAAATCCCTAGATCAAGGTTTGTTATTTCCATTTTTTCTTTAGATAAATTAACAACACCACCATTATAACAAACTAGAACAGCAATGGGAGTTTTATTACAAGTCAACAATGACGTCCTCCCCGCACAGCAAGCTTTCAGCTTGGCGTTGTACGGGGTTTCCTTTTGGCCTGCCTCGACCAGCGATGCAGGCCTTCTTCTCATGAGA